>JQIA01000923.1_pt1 | contig 15552 bp, 12 predicted proteins | sample 811431 | NCBI WGS metagenome assembly JQIA01 (sample SAMN02998118, study PRJNA258478) | marine sediment metagenome | biome: marine; feature: seafloor; material: sediment; isolation source: oil-polluted sediment collected from 3 locations (0.5 km, 0.7 km and 0.9 km)... | place: USA: Gulf of Mexico ... | reverse complement strand
TCTTCCGATCTAACCATACATTTCATTAAATCGACCTCCAGGAACTACGTAAGGAACACTTTTTTTCGTTTTTGAATTGATCTTTAAAGATAAAATGCCTGGCTTAGATAAATGTTTTTCTATATAACTATAGCTTATTACTTTTGGTAAAAACTCTATTTTTACGTGATCATATTTTTTTGCGATTTCTTCATAGAAATCTTTTGCAACTAAGTCTTCTTCTGGCACATAGATTCTAAAGACATCACTTTTTCTTTTTTCATCTTCAAGTACCTTAAATAAATCTTCTTTATTGGTGCTTCTAGTTAGCGTTTTCCAATAGTAATCTTTAATAAGCCTAGAAATTCTTTTTGTAGGCTTTTCATCTATCTTTTTTAATGATATAAACCCTTCTTCCTCCTTTAAAAGTGCTGTTTCTTGCAATAAATTTCCTAAACGATAGGTTCCTTTAATTCTAATAAAATTGTTATTCTTTAATTTTATTTTAAACTCTTTTTTACCTTTATCATCAATAGTAATTGTATTACTATTTGTAGTGTCCTCTTGCTTAATTAGTTGGTCTATAAGTTGAGACTTATGAACGGGAATTTTCATATTTCTTAGTTGTTTTATTTAACAGAAAAAGTGTAAAAATTAGGATAAGCATTGGAATAAGCATAAAGAAAAATGCTTTTTTACCCCCAATATGCTCAAATAGATAGCCAATAATTCTAGAGCCAAGTGTACCTCCTAATGCAGAAAATATAACAATGAGCCCTGTCATTGAACTGTGCATTTTTTTTGGTAATGCTGAAAGGACTGTAGAACTTATTAAAGGATAAATTGGGGCAATAAATAGCCCTATAATTGGAAATATAAATCCTATTAAAGGAATATCTGTTACTTTTATAATTTCAATAGTCTCTAAATTAAGCACATTGGGTAATACTAAAACAACTATCATCATCGATATAATTAAACAAGTAATTACTATAGTAAGCCATGGTATTTTTTTAACAATGAATCCTGCAAGTAGCCTTCCAGCAGCAAGTGAAATTGCTAAGATACTTGCCATTTGTACACTCAATGAATTACTAAGTGATAATACATTTTTATTAAATGTAGGCAACCAAGTCATAATACCTTGCTCAACCATAACAAATAAAAACGCGCTAAGTATAAAAAAGATAACTAATGGCAACACCATTAATTTTATCATTTCTAAAAAATCTTGAGCCACAGATTTATCTGAGACTTCTGCTTTTATATCTATTTTAGAAAATAAAAGAATTATAAAAGAGACTGCTATCAATCCTGCTAAAAATAAATAGACTCTTAACCAAGCATCAGGATTAGATTCATCAAAAAAGAAAGGAAAGATAAAATAGGCTAAAGCGATACCTACCATAAAAAAGCCTTCAATAGAACTCATAAAACTACTATGCTCTTCTTTTGTAGTGGTTAATAACCCAATCATAGAATACACAGATACTTTAATAAAAGCAAATGCAACACCGATAGTTAAGAAAAGTACTTTTGTGCTTCTGAATGTATTACCATAGAACATATATATACAACCAAAGAAGACAATAATTAATGCAAGTAGCATGCTTTTTTTATAGCCAATTTTAGGCAGAAAAGAGGCTACAAAAAAGGAAACAAAAGCAATTGGAAGGTCTTTAAAAGCTTCTAGAATACTTGCATCTGTCTCTCCTACATTATAGTTGTCTATTGCTTGTTTAATTACAATGCCAACACTATTTAATAAAATAGCAAACACAAAATAATTTAGATATAAGGCAAATTTAATAGACTTATTTTTCATAAAAGGTATAATTAATAAGATTTAAAAATAAATACTGTTTAATTTTTTAGTTTAAACAGTATTTATTTTTAGAAGTTAATTGCTACAGATAACTTAATAGCTCTACCTAAAATAGATCTTCCAAGAAATGTTTCTCCGTCTGCTGGAGCTGCTCCATCTCCTTCAGTTAATCCAATAGTATTAAATAAGTTTGATGCATTTAATCCAAAGCGTAAATTATTAATTTTATACGAAGCTCCTGCATTTACAACTCCAAAACCTGGTAATTCAAAACCGTTTTCTATGTCATGATATTTTTTTCCAAAATAAGAATACTTAGCATACACATTAAAATTATCTGTAAAATTGTAATCTGGTCTAATATTAAAATAAAACTTCGAAATTCTTCTAGCCGTGTTACCATTAAGAGCTACTTCTGATCCTTCATAACCATCGTATTCTGGGTTTTGCAGTGTACCATTAAAGTTTAAATTGAACTTACCTAATTTTAGTATCGTTTCTAATTCTAGCCCTAAATTATTTACGTTTGCAAATTTTCTTTCAGAAACTCCACCAATACCTATATCTTGGTAAGAAATATTATCTAATTTCATATAAAAAGCATTTGCAGATATGGCTAAGTTTTCTGATGTATATTTAAAACCTAATTCTGTTTGGCTTACTTTTGTAGGCTTTAAACCTTCAAGAGCTGCATTACCATTTCCGCTTTCAACAGCTGCATAAAAAGCCTCTTCAATTGGTGATCTAAAACTACTACTATATCTTAGATAGGATGCCATATTATCATTGAACTTATAATTACCAGCAAAAGTGTATGATAATTCACTTACATCATAATCCCAATGTACATAATTACCTCTTAAAATATTTACACCATCATCAGCTGTATTATTAGTAAGAACACCAATATCATTACCCCAAGTACCATGGTCTCCAAAGCCTGAATATTTATCACTATCGTATCTAAAACCTACATTTAAATTTAACTTTTCTGAAGCTTCTATTTCTACATCTGCGTATAGTGCATTTACATTGCCTTCTATTTGAGATTCTCTTTGCAACCACGAAATGCCAGAGATACCATTACTTGTATAGGCTACTCCTGTATTAGTATCTGTTAAATTTACTAATCTTCCTTCATCTTCCACACTTGTTAAAAAGCTACTCCAGTTCCAATTTTGATGAGACTTCCAATTAGAATAGTAATACCCAACATTTAAATTAACCTTATCAAAATCAAAGTTGAAGGATATGTTATTGGCAAAATTGCTCATTTGCTTTTTGATATTCCAGAAGTCTGCTCTTTTTAAATTTCTACTTGCAGGCAAAGGCGCTCCGCCATTATTATAAGTAAACATAGCATCTCCATTAGCAATCCCTAAATTACTTGCATAGTCAGCTTGACTTGTTACTCCGCCCATCCAAGCAGCTGCAAAAATAGCGTTGTAATCTTGATCTATGTCAGTAGATCTAAAACTGTTTTTTACTGTTACTTTTTCAGATAAATCGTATTTAATCTCACCTCCAATGGCTGTTGTTTTTGGATGGATACCATCTTCTAAATTTGCTGTAAAAAAACCACTATCACCTTGTGGTACGTTTATTCTAGACATTTCTTTATTAGCAAACGTGCCATAATTAGCGTTAAAACCAGAATATTCTTCTACACTATTTCCTTTTTTTACAAAAGGTGTTGATTGGTAAAAAATTGTTCTATCATTTAGGTTCTTAAAATAAACACGCGCATATCCTTTATCAAATTTATATGTCATGTTAAATTTTATTTGCCCGCCATTATTTGCTTTATAGCCAGGATTTCTAATACCATCATCAACTCTATAAAACCCTCCAATATTATAAAATAATTTATCTTCTATAAAGGCACCTCCCATATTAAAATCGGTACGAAACAAACCATAGTCTCCAGTAGTAAGTTTTGTAACTCCTTTAAATTCGTTCTGACCAGTTTGAGACATAAAGTTAATGATACCTCCTGGAGCTCCTGAAGCATATATTGCTGCAGTACCTCCTTTTATAGCTTCTAATTTTTTTATAGTTAAATCTACTCTCTGAAAGTTATCTATATTAGCAAATTGTAATGCTCCATCTTCAAAAACAGGCAAACCATCTTCTTGAAATTGCACATATTCGTAAGCTCCTGCAGAAGGAATTCCTCTTGCAAAAAGGTTATTACCTGTTTCACCCCCGGAAGTTTCTACTAAAAACCCTGGTATAGATTGTAATAAATCTGCCGTGCTTTGAGGTGATTGTGCTTCAATCTGTTTAACTCCCATTGTAGTGATTGCAACACTGGATTCTAATTTTTTTCTAGGATTACCAGAACCAGTAATAACAATTTCATCTAAAGACATTAAATCTTCTTGAAGTTTTACATTAAAAACTACTTTGTTGTTATTAACAGTTACTGAAACCTCTTTGCTTTTATAACCAATAAAAGTAACTTTAATAGTGTATATGCCATTTTCTACATTCCAGATACTATAATTTCCGTCAAAATCTGTAACCCCACCTTTTATTGTATTTAAAAGGGAAATATTAACCCCTGGTAAAGGTTGCTCAGTCATATCTGTAATTAAACCGCTAATACTACCTGTTTGTGCAAAAGTAAAACTTGAAGATATCATTAAAATAAGTAAAGTAATTTTTTTTAACATTTTGTTTTTTTGTTTCATAATGATTAAATTAAATTTTTATGTGACAATAAAACTAAACTAAGCAGGTTGTTTTAATTAAGTTTATTTTATCGAAAACGTTTTCGATTTACCAAAAACGTTTTCGATTTTGAATTTTAAAAGTAAATTTAACTTTAAAACTATAAAAATATTATTACTATTGTAACTTAATAATTGTAAAAATATGAAACCTGTAACATTAAAACAAATTGCTGAGGAACTTCATATTTCTATAGCAACGGTTTCTAAAGCGTTAAAAGATTACCCAGATGTAAGTAAGAAAACTAAAAAAAGAGTTAAAAAACTTGCAAAAAAAATAAATTACGTTCCGAATTCTTTTGCTGTTAATTTAAGAACTAAGTCATCTAAGATTATTGGAGTAATTATACCAGCAACAGTGCATCATTTTTTCTCTAATGTTTTAAAAGGAATTGTTAAAGTTGCAGAAAAGAAAGGGTACTTGGTAATTGTATTACAATCTAATGAGAATTTTGAGTTAGAAAAAAGACAAATAAATTTACTTTTGAATAAAGGAATTGATGGTGTTTTAATCTCTCTATCAAACAAAACAAATTCGTACAAACACTTGCAAAAAGTTATAGACCATGATGTACCATTGGTTTTGTTTGATAAAATAACAAAAAACATAAAGTGTTCTAAAGTCATAATTAATGATAGGCAAGCAGCTTATATCGCCGTTGAATATTTAATTAAAAAAGGATATAGAAAAATTGCTCACTTTAGAGGTGATTTAAATCCACAAAACTCTATTGATCGTTTTTTGGGATACAAACAAGCTTTGTTGGATAATAATATTGAATTTGATAAAAACCTAGTCTATATCTGTAACAATAATGATGATTTTGAAGATGGTTATAATAATGCAAAAAAACTTATAGAAAAAGATAAACATCTCGTTGATGCCATTTTTACAATTACAGATGTTGTAGCTATTGGAGTAATAAAATACTTGCGAGATAACAAAATAAAAGTTCCAGAAGATATTGCTGTTTTTGGTTTTAGTGATTGGTTTATGGCTTCTGTTATGTCCCCTAGCATTTCCACTGTTCATCAACCGGGGTTTGAAATGGGTAAAAAGGCAGTAAAGATTTTATTAAAAGAAATAAAATTTCAGAAAAAAAATAAACCTTTTAATTTTTCTGAAATTGTTTTACCAACAAAACTAATAATAAGAGAATCTAGTTAGTTTTTAAAAATCAAGTATTATCTCAATAAATTTTTAAATAAAAAAGCAGAGACAACCTTTTGTGTTTTTTAAACGTCTAAAAAATTAAGAGTTTATTATAAACTGTTTAACACATTTTAAACCTTTTCTTGTAACAGAAGCTTTAGTTTAGCGTTTGCTAACAAAAACCGACTATGAAAAAAATTACAATTTTATTTTACCTTCTTATTTCATCAACATTTATTGCCCAGGTAAAAGGGAAAATAACAGATGCTAAAAATAGCCCACTTTCTTTTGTTAGTATTTATTTAGATAAAACGGTTACAGGAACAACATCTAATGACAATGGAGATTATGTTTTAGAAATTACTAAAAAAGGAAAACAGATGATTGTTTTTCAGTTTTTAGGTTATAAAACTTTAAAAAAAGAAGTATATATTACTTCTTTTCCTTTTAATTTGAATGTAAAACTAGAGGAGGAAAGTGTGCAGTTGAGTGAGATTTCTATATCAACAAAAGACAACCCTGCTAATAAAATTATTAGAAATGTAATTGCGAATAAAGATAAGAATACAGATAAGTTTGCAAATTATACTGCTCAATTTTATTCTCGTGGTTTATATAGAATCAAGGATGCGCCAAAAAAGTTTTTAGGTCAAACTTTAGGTGATTTTGGTGGAGGATTAGATTCTACTAGAAGCGGGATTATTTATCTTTCAGAAACAGTTTCTGAGATTAAGTTTCAGAAAAAACCTAAAAAATTTAAAGAAAACATTATTGCGTCTAAAGTTAGTGGACGAGATAACGGTATTAGTTTTAATAGGGCAGAGGATGCAAATATTAATTTTTATGAAAATAGTGTAGAATTTGGAAATGATTTGATTTCGCCACTTTCTACAAATGCTTTTAGCTATTATAAATTTAAATTAATAGGGACTTTTTATGATAAAAACGGAAAGCTTATCAATAAAATAAATATCATACCAAAGCGTAAAAATGATCGTGTTTTTAATGGTTCATTATATATTGTAGAAGATGATTGGGCTTTGTACGGAGCAGATGTTTCTGTAACTGGTGCACAAATAAATATTCCTGTTGTTGATGTTTTAAAATTGAAACAAAATTACAATTATTCAGAAGAGAATGATGCTTGGGTTTTGATTAGTCAAAGTATAGATTTTAAATTAGATGCATTAGGTTTTAAGTTTGACGGCCGTTTTTCAGCTGCTTTTTCCAATTATAATTTTACACCTAATTTTACTGATAAAACGTTTACAAATGAAGTGCTAACTTTTGAAAAAGAAGCTACAGAAAAAGATACTTCTTATTGGAATGTTCTTAGGCCAGTTCCGTTAACGAAAAATGAGATAAATGATTATAAAATCAAAGACAGTATAAAGGTTGTCCGTAAGTCTAAAAAATATTTAGATTCTGTAAATAAAAAAGAAAATAAATTTAGTTTACTTTCTCCGATTACAGGTTATACATACAGAAATTCTTACGAAAGATGGTCTTTGTCTTATGAAGGGTTGATTAGTGATTTAGGTTTTAATACAGTACAAGGTTTTAATACTTCTGTGGGAGCAAGCTATTTTAAAAGTCAGAATAAAAAAGGAAAATGGTGGAATTTAGGAGCAAGTGTTAATTATGGTTTTTCTGATAAAAAGGCAAGACCAACTGTTTTTTTTAATAAAAAATGGAATAATATTTCTAGGCCAAGAATGTCTATTTCTGGAGGGGTAACAACTACTCAGTTTAATAATAGAAAACCTATTTCTAAATTAGATAATATGGTTAGTTCTTTATTAACAAGAGAGAATTATATAAAGATTTACGAGAAAGAGTTTGCAAAAATTAGTTATTCAGAAGAGATTAAAAACGGAATTTATTTTTCATCATCTTTGGAATATGCAAATAGAAAATCACTTTTTAATACCAGTAATTATTCTTTTGCACGTCAAAGTAAAACCGAACCTTATACATCTAACAATCCTTTAGATCTAACAAATTATACAAGTACAGCTTTTTTAAATCATAAAATTGCAACCTTAAAAGTTGGTGCAACCTTTATATTTAATCAAAAATACTTGTCTTATCCTGATAGAAAAGAAAATGTTGGTAATGATAAGTATCCAACATTAAATGTTCAATATAGAAAAACTTTTGGGGCTTCAAATTCTGACTATAATTCTGATGCATTTGTAGCAAGTTTAAGACAAGATGTTGATGCAGGGAATTACGGGAAATTATCTTATAATCTTAGAGGTGGACTATTTCTGAAAAAGAAAAATATCGCTTTTATGGATAATTTACAGGCGAATGGAAATCAATTGAGTTATGCTACAGATGATCAGTTAAATAGTTTTGGTTTGTTAGAATATTATAAATTTTATACAAATGATAAATATGCAGAAGCACATATAGAGCATGATTTTAAAGGAGCTATTTTGGGGGAGATTCCATTACTAAATAAATTGAATTTCCATTTAGTTGGTGGTGCAAAAACATTGTTTATGGCTGATAGAAATCCGTATACAGAATATTCTGTAGGACTTGGTAATGTTGGTTTTGGTAAATGGCGTTTTTTAAGAATTGATTATGTAAACTCATTTCATGCAGGTATTAAAAATGAAGGATTTTTATTTAAGATGAGTTTTTAAATTAATACTAATTACCTTTGTTATAGATGAAAATAAATACACTCTTTTTCGGAATCACAACAGATTTAGTTGGTGCTTCTAAACTTCAAATAGATGTTGAAGAAAATACGTTGATTAAAGATTTTAAATTGATTTTATTGGAAACATATGCTCAATTAGAAAATATTCATTCTTATGCAATTGCGGTAAATGAAGAATACGCAACAGACGATATTGTGTTAAAAGAGAATGATGTGGTTGCAATAATCCCTCCTGTTAGTGGAGGTTAAAATATGTTACAATTATTGTTTACATATGAACTTCCATTTAGAAATAGATCTATAAAAAAAATCTGACTCTAAATGAAAATTAATGAAATATGGTAGATTAAAAATATTACCTCAAATACTTCTTATCAATATAAAAAGTACCAAAAGGTAAAATTGAAGCAACTAAAACAATACCGAACGTTTTATTATTCCAATTCATTTCTTTTTTGATGACAATTGCTATAACTACATAGAGCATAAAAAGAATTCCATGAGGCATTCCTAACATTTTCACGTAAGTGGTATCACCTTGAAAATACTTAATAGGAGTTGCGATAAATAGTAATAATAAGTAAGAAATACCTTCTAATAAACTTACAATTCTAAAGATACTTTTCATTTTTATGAAGTATTAAAAATTAGATTGCAAAGATACATTTTGAATTACTATTTTTGCCTTAGTACCGAACTTGTTTTTGGTATCTCATGAAATGAATAGAACTTCAATTAAAATTACAACAGAGAAATTAGACTTACAAGAATGTTACAATTTTGTGACGGATGATATTTGTGGAGGAATTTCTGCTTTTATAGGTACAGTAAGAAATGATACGCAAGGAAAAGAAGTAACTCAATTAGATTTTTCTACATATAAACCAATGGCAATTAAGGAAATGCAAAAAATTGCAGAATTAGCTTTGGATAAATTTGATGTAAAAAAAATTGCGATTCATCATGCAGAAGGTATGTTGCAAATAGGTGAAATCCCTGTAATTATTACAGCATCTGCAAAACATAGAAAAGCTGCTTTTGAGGCTTGTGAATTTGCTATTGATACCTTAAAAGAAACAGTTCCTATCTGGAAAAAAGAATATTTTTCTGATGGGGAAGTATGGGTTAATGCACATCCTTAAATTAAGTTTCAATGTTTCAATGTTTCAATGTTTCAATGTTTCAATGTTTCAAAGTTTCAAAGTTTCAGGGCTTTAAAGGTGCAGAGGTTTTGCTAACTACTAACTGATTTTCTACTTTGTAGCTATAAGTAAAACTGTGATCTGAATAAAATTTCGTCAGAAAATAAATGTATAGCTTGTGTTTCTAATGGGGATTCTGCATAAGGTATTAAAATACCTGTGATTGTTTCTAAAAAGATTAGGAAGATAATCTAATTTACGAGTTTGTGTCCAAAACCTTTTATTTGATTGATATAAAATAATCCTAAGTTCGCTAGTACAATTGTAAAGGATCTGTAAAAGTAGAATCCATCAATTTTTGTTATTGAGATCTTTTTATTTTAAATAATGTTTTTGCAAAAAAAAAATAAGACAAAAAAAAACCGTCTAAAATATTTTAGACGATCTTTTGTGCTGTAAAAATTTAAAAAATATAATTAGATTACTCTAACGTCTACTGCATTTAAACCTTTTCTACCTTCTTTAAGGTCGAATTCTACTGCATCGCCTTCTCTAATTTCGTCAATTAATCCTGATACATGTACAAAATACTCTGTATTTGATTCACTTTCTGTAACAAATCCAAATCCTTTAGATTCGTTAAAAAATTTTACTGTTCCGTTTTTCACTTTGATAAATAATAAATGTTAATAATGCGCAAATATACACTATATAAAACTCAACTGTTGCTTTTTTGTTGATTTTGAAGTAATTTTTTTTAAACACAATAAATGATGCTAAATATGAGCGTTTATATTTTGAAGAAATGAAGTTAAAAAAGTATGAAAAAAGAATTCTGCTAGAAAGTCAATAAAACTAGGGATTTAAGAAATTAAAGTGGATTTAGTAACTTGATAGTCAGATTATTGAGGATATCGCAATAAGGTCAATAATTTTTATAAAACAGACAATTTGTTAAAAACTTCAAGGGATTTGTGAATAAGTATGGCTTTCATTTTGGAACAAAAAAGCCAATCTTTGTAGAAGTCGTTGTTAACGATTAAATAACATTCAAATAACTATATTCTACCGTGGAAATTACTCATATCGTAAAAAGAGACTCTGAAACAAGCCTTTTCGAGTTAGCTAAAATTACAAAAGCCATTGAAAAAGCCATGCTTTCTGTAAATAATGGTACACTGCAAGACGCAATTGCAATAACTAATATTGTAAATGGTACTTTATTAGAAAGAAAGTTAAATGAACCTGGTTATACTCCCACAGTAGAACAGGTTCAAGATATTGTAGAATATAAGTTAATGGATAGCCCTTTTCATGATGTTGCAAAGGCTTATATATTATATAGAGACGAACAAACAAGGAGTAGAAAGCCTAATATTTTTGAGAAGAGGTTGAACTTAAAGCCATATGATTATCCTGCTTTAGGTGAATATGTAGATGCTATTAGACATTCTTATTGGATTCATACAGAGTTTAATTACACAAGTGATATACAGGATTTTAAGACATCTCTTACCGAGGTAGAAAAAAATGCGATTAAAAATACGATGTTAGCAATTTCTCAAATAGAAGTTGCAGTGAAAACTTTTTGGGGAGACATTTATAAGAAAATGCCAAAACCAGAAATCGGATCTGTGGGCGCTACATTTGCAGAAAGTGAAGTTCGTCATCATGATGCATATTCACATTTACTAGAAATTTTGGGGCTAAATAATGAGTTTAAAAACTTAAAGAAAAAGCCAGTAATTATGCGACGCGTAAATTATTTAGAAGGCGCGTTAAAAAATGTAAATAGTGAAGACAATAAAGAGTTTTCAGAATCTATAATTCTATTCTCTTTATTTATAGAGCATGTATCTTTATTTTCTCAGTTTCTTATTATCATGGCTTTTAATAAGCATAAAAATGTATTAAAAGGAATTTCTAATGTTGTAGAAGCTACTTCTAAAGAAGAGCAGATTCATGGAGATTTTGGTATTGATGTTATTAAAATTATAAAAGAAGAAAATCCAGAATGGTTTGATGAATCACATAGTTTGTTAGTTCAAGAAACCTGTAAGGAAGCTTTTCTTTCTGAATGCAAATTAATTGATTGGATTTTTGAGAAAGGAGAATTAGATTTTTTACCTAAAAAAGTAATCAAAGAATTTATTAAAAATAGATTTAATAATTCTTTAGGAAGTATTGGTATACCCCAAATTTTTGAGGTAGATCAAGTATTATTATCTGAAACAGAATGGTTTGATGACGAGATTATTGGAACCAAACACGGAGATTTCTTTGTGAAAAGATCTATCAACTACAGCAAAAGAACTAAAAGTATAACCAGCGACGACTTATTTTAAATTATGATTATAAACGACTTAAAGACTGCAGAACTTACCGATCACGAAAAATTAATTCAAGCAAGAAACATTGCTAGAAAAGAAATTCTTGAAAAAAGAAAAGAACCTGAGATTAGCTGGTTAACAGATAATAGCCGTAAATTTTTAGAATCAGGATATTTAACAGGAGATACAACTCCAGAAGAAAGAATTCGTGAAATAGCCGATAATGCAGAACGTATTTTAAAAATCGATGGTTTTTCTGATAAGTTTTATAAGTATATGGCTGCAGGGTATTTTTCTTTAGCATCGCCAGTTTGGTCTAACTTTGGTAAGAAAAGAGGTTTACCTATTAGTTGTTTTGGTTCACATGTGGCAGATGATATGGGAGATATTTTATTCTCACAATCAGAAGTTGGTATGATGTCTAAATTAGGTGGAGGAACATCTGGTTATTTTGGTAAATTACGTAAAAGAGGAGCTGATGTAAAAAATAATGGTTCGTCATCTGGTTCTGTACACATTATGCAATTGTTTGAGAAAATGGTTGATGTTGTGAGTCAGGGTTCTGTAAGACGTGGTCGTTTTTCTCCATATTTACCAATTGATCATGAAGATATTAAAGAGTTTTTAGAAATAGGTACAGAAGGAAATCCAATACAAGAATTGACGCATGGTGTTACGGTAAGTGATGCCTGGATGCAAGAAATGATTGATGGTGATGTAGAAAAAAGAAGTCTTTGGGCAAAAGTATTACAAAGAAGAGGAGAAATAGGGTATCCTTATATTCTTTTTAGAGACAATGCAAATAACGGAACGGTAGATGTTTATAAAGACAAAAACCACGAGATTTATGCAAGTAATTTGTGTACAGAAATCATGTTACCATCTAATGAAGATTGGTCTTTTGTTTGTTGTTTATCATCTGTTAATTTAGTGCACTACGATAAATGGAAAGACACAGATGCAGTAGAAACACTGGCTTTCTTTTTAGATGCGGTAATGCAAGAGTTTATCAATAAATTAGAAATATATAAAGATTCATCAGATAGAGACGATCAGTTTACGTTTCGTTTTATGGAAAAAGCGTATAAATTTGCAAAAGAGAATAGAGCTTTAGGATTAGGAGCTTTAGGTTGGCATTCTTTATTACAGTCTAAAATGTTACCGTTTGATAGTGCAGAAGCGTATTCTTTAAATAGTGAAATATTTAAGGTGATAAAAGAAAAATCATACAAAGCATCCGAAGAAATGGCTAAAATGTATGGTGAGCCAGCAGTATTAAAAGGATACGGAAGACGTAACACAACGTTAAATGCAATTGCTCCAACAACTTCATCAGCGTTTATTTTAGGACAAGTTTCTCAAGGTATTGAGCCAATTTGGTCTAATATTTATGTAAAGGACATCGCTAAAATTAAAACAACGATTAAGAATCCTATATTAGAACAACTTCTAAAAGATAAAGGAGAGAATACTTCTGATGTTTGGAAAAGTATTAGAGATAATGACGGTTCTGTACAACATTTGAGCATATTAACTGAAGAAGAGAAAGATGTGTTTAAAACATATTCAGAAATAGATCAAAACGTAATTGTTTATCAAGCAGCAAATAGACAAAACCACATAGATCAAGGGCAATCTATAAATATTATGGTGCATCCAGATATGCCAATTAAAGATGTAAATGCGGTATATATTAATGCTTGGAAATTAGGTGTAAAATCTATGTATTACCAACACAGTATGAATGCAGCACAGAAATTTAAGCAAAAGAAAGATTGTTTAAATTGCGAAGGATAATTAATTATTCTTTATAAAAGTTGATTAAAAGAGAAGTCGAAAGGCTTCTCTTTTTTTATTTACAAATAATATCTTTATGTTTACATGATTATAAAAAACAGTAGTTGTTTTACTAAAAAGATGAATATCTCCCTATTATGATTAAAAAAATTCTATTTACTTCCTTCTTAGTGCTATTAGCTGTTATCCTATATTTTAATCCAAATTTTAAAACAATTGGTGCCGGTGTTGCCGTTTTATTGTTTGGTATGATCATGCTAGAAGAAGGTTTCAAGGTTTTTACAAAAGGACCTTTGCAGAACTTTCTGAAAAATGCAACAAATAAATTATATAAAAGTATTAGTGCAGGTGCTTTAGTTACCGCTTTAATACAGTCTAGTTCTTTAGTTTCTGTTATTACTATTTCTTTTATAAGCGCAGGTTTAATAAGTCTTTCTGGTGGTATTGGGTTAATTTTTGGAGCAAATATTGGTACCACAGCTACAGCTTGGCTAGTTGCTGGTTTTGGATTGAAAATTAAAATTTCTTCTTTGGCAATGCCAATGTTAATTTTCGGACTTATTTTTTCTTTTAAAAAGAATGTTACTTACAAAGGAATTGGAAATGTTTTGGCAGGCTTAGGTTTCTTCTTTTTAGGGATTCATTACATGAAAGAAGGTTTTGATGTTTTTAAAGATTATATAGATTTATCTCAGTTTGCGATATCAGGCTTTTTAGGAGCACTTATATATACAGGTTTAGGGATTATAATAACGACTGTTTTACAATCAAGTAGTGCAACATTAGCCTTAATTTTAACAGCTTTATCAGTTGGGCAAATAGAATATGAGAATGCTTTAGCGTTAGCAATTGGAGCAAATGTAGGAACAACAATAACTGCTGTTTTAGGCTCTTTAAGTTCAAATTCCGCCGGAAAAAGATTAGCAGTAGCTCACTTAATTTTTAATCTTTTTACAGGATTAATTGCACTCGCATTTATTTTTCCATTAGCAAATTTAGTAAACTATTTATCTGGGTTTTTAAATTTTTCAGAAACAGATTACACTTTAAAGTTGGCTTTATTTCATACAATTTTTAATGTTTTAGGAGTTGTTTTAATGATTCCTTTTATCAAAAAATTAGAGAAATTTTTATTGACATTGTTTAAAGAGAGTGAAAATAAAGGAATTGAGGAACCAAAATATTTAAATGAAGCTATTTTAGAATTTCCAGGAACACTAATTTCATCAGTTTTAAATGAATCTAAATATTTGTATAAGAATGCTGTTTTCGAAATTGTTGCGCATGCATTAAGTATTCATAGAGATGATATTAAGTCTGATATTAAGATTAAAAAAATAATAAAACAATCTGAAGAACAAATTAAAACGGATGTTGAAGATTTTTATTATAGTAAAGTAAAAAATATTTACGGTCAAATTATAAGTTTTGTAACAAGAGGTCAACAAGAATTAAAGTTAACAAAACAGCAAAATAAAAGATTATCTGAGTTAAAGTTAGCTAATAGAAGAATGGTTGAAATTATTAAAGATACTAGAGAGTTAGAAAAAAATGTGACTCAATTTTTAGAATCTGATAATGAAGATATTAAAAAAGAATATAACAAGTTTAGAAAAAAAGTTGTTAAGGTTTTAAGAGTGATTTATTTGTTTCGAAAAAAAGAAGATAAAGACGAATACTTCAGTCAATTAATGAAGTTGAAAAAAGAAGCTAAAAACGCCTTACACGCAGATAATAAATCGATAGATAGATTGATAAGAAAAAATTTAATTACATCAGATATGGCATCATCTTTAGTAAATGATAACGTGAATGTAAATGATTTAATAAAGAAATTAATTCAGGTTGCAGAATTGTTGTATTCAGAAAAAGATGTCATCTTAGAAAACGGTACTAAATAAAAAAATAAATGAACTGGGA
>JQIA01000921.1_pt1 | contig 15570 bp, 12 predicted proteins | sample 811431 | NCBI WGS metagenome assembly JQIA01 (sample SAMN02998118, study PRJNA258478) | marine sediment metagenome | biome: marine; feature: seafloor; material: sediment; isolation source: oil-polluted sediment collected from 3 locations (0.5 km, 0.7 km and 0.9 km)... | place: USA: Gulf of Mexico ... | reverse complement strand
ACATTCTAAAGAATAAACTAATCGTCCACTTCGTTTACTTTTCTTAAGATTATTCTGTCCAAAAACAGCACAAGATAGTAGTAAACAAAAAGGAAATAATAAGTTTTTATAATTAATCATTGTATATTTTAAAATGTATTTTTAAAGATCTGCAATGATACAAAATAATGCTTACTTTAATTTAATATCAAAAGAAGCATATTCAATGCAGAAATCTAAAAGTGAACCACCACAAGGCAGCTCCATCGAGGTATCAAAATAAAATTAGAGACTTAACTATAGTAATGATTATTGTTAAGTGTCAAGGTAAAATTGAGAAAATCAAACCATAAAAAATGGTCAGAATTTCTTCCAACCATGACTAGGGTTTCACCCTACTTTTATCTTCAATAATTAAAATAATTTTAATTTTTTAAATCAAATCTCTTAATCTTTTTGCAGCCTGTTCTGCAGTTATATCTCTTTGAGGTGTTCCAAACATTTCGTAACCTACCATAAATTTCTTAACAGTTGCGCTTCTTAATAATGGTGGATAAAAACTCATATGAAAATGCCAATGAGCATTGTCTTCTCCATTTGTTGGTGCTTGATGAATTCCAGAAGAATACGGGAAAGAACATTCAAACAACCTATCATAAACTCTTGTTAAAACAGAAATAGCTTCTGCATATGCTAGACTTTCAGACTCAGAAAGCTTTGTAATATCTTTATGTGCTTTTTTAGGTGCAATCATAACTTCAAAAGGCCAAACAGCCCAAAAAGGAGTTAACACAACAAAATCATCATTTTCAAAAATAATTCTCTCTTTAGCTTCTAATTCTTGTGCTAAATAATCACCTATAAGACTTGAGTTTTTCTTTGCAAAATACTCTTTTTGGTTGCGATCTTTTTTATCAACTTCATTTGGTAATGTAGATTGACTCCATATTTGTCCATGAGGATGCGGATTACTACATCCCATTACCGCTCCTTTATTCTCAAATATTTGTACATAATTTATATCTTCAATTTCACCTAAAGAAGTATATTCTTTTTGCCAAATTTGTACTACCTTATTAATATCTTCAACTTCCATATCCGCCAAACTTTTAGAATGATCTGGACTGAAACATATTACTTTACAAATACCTTTTTCACTTTCAGCAATAAATAATCCATCGTTTACATTAAAACTAGGAGAGTCTTTTTGAAGTGCTGCAAAATCGTTTGTAAAAACAAAAACATCTTTGTAATCAGGATTTATTTCTCCATTAATTCTTGTGTTCGTTGCACATAAATAACAACTTTCGTCATGAGAAGGTCTTTTTTCATTCGATATTTCTTCATTTTGACCTTGCCAAGGACGTTTTGCTCTATGAGGAGAAACTAAAACCCATTCACCAGTTAAAATATTAAATCTTTTATGTGAGTAATCTTGTAAATTTGTATTTTCCATCTTACTTAATTTGTTGTTGATAATTGATTATTTTACTAAATGTGTACCTTCAGAAAGATTCACAAAATAGACAGAACATTCTTTATCAAATTTATTTTTATATGCTTCTGATGCTGATTCTGCAAAAGCTTTTGCTTCACTTTTAGCAATTAAATTTATGGTACAGCCTCCAAAACCACCACCCATCATTCTTGCTCCTAATACTTTTTTATTTTCTTTCGCTTGATCCACTAAAAAATCTAACTCATCACAACTAACCTTATATTGATGTTGTAATCCGTTATGAGAACCATAAATTAAAGCTCCTAAAGTTTCTAAATCATTTTCTTCAATAGCTTTAGCTGCCTTCTGAGTTCTCTCAATTTCTTGAATTACATACAACGCTTTTTGGTAATTTTCTGGAGTTACTTTATCTTTAATTGTTTCTAAACTTTCTAAAGAAGCATCTCTTAAAGTTTCTACTCCCAATAATTCTGCAATGCTTTCACAAGCAGAACGTCTATCATTATAAGCACTATCAGACAAACTATGTTTTACGTTTGTGTTTATCAACATTAATTGATGATCTTTAAAATCTATCTCATAAGGTTTAGATTCTATGGTTCTACAATCTAATAGTAAAGCATTGTTTTTAATACCAAACATGCTTGCGTATTGATCCATTATTCCACAATTTACACCTACATAATTATGCTCTGCCCTTTGTGATATTAAAATCATTTCTGTTTTAGTTAGCCCTAAATTAAATAATTCATTTAAACCAAAAACGACACTATTCTCTAAAGCAGCTGAAGAAGACATCCCTGCACCTCCAGGAATATTTCCTTTAAAAACAGCATTAAAATTACCAACCACTTTATTTCTGTTTTGTATTTCTGCAACAACACCAATAACATAGTTCCCCCAACTTCCTTCTTTAGATGGTTTTAGTTTATCCAATTCAAACTCTATAATACTGTCTAAATCTAAAGCGATTGCTTTACAACTACCACAATCACTTTTTTGAATAGCTGCTGCAATACCTTTATCTACAGCTGCAGGAAAAACAAAACCTCCATTATAATCTGTATGTTCACCAATAATATTTACTCTACCGGGAGAAAAAATAAGAATTGGATCCGTTTTAAATGTATTAACAAATACCGTTTTTACATCTTTAATTAATGTTGTGCTCATTTTATTAAGTTTAGTTGTTAATCATTTTCACATTCCATGTTACTGAATAAGATTCTTTAGGTTCTAAAGTCTGTAATCCTATTTCATTATTAAAACTATCAGAAACACCTGTCATAGGCTCAATTGCTAATACAGAAAAACCTTGAGGCGTATACATTTGCAGATAATTATCTTCTGTATCTGTAGTTATTTCAATTTGATAAGACGGAGTTTTAAATCCTACTTTATTAGAATTCAAAATAAAACTATCATCTAATTGTTGATCTTTAATTTCAAAAAGTTCTACTCCTTTATAGTCTACAATTTCTTTTGTTATTAAATTATCATCAAAAGCAATTTGTTTATCACTTTTAAAACTCAATGAACTTTTACTTAAATCATCACTAATAAAATAAGGATGCCAACCTAAAGTAAATGGATATGGTTTAGAATCTGTATTTACAATTTTCATTGATAAAGAAATATCTTTTTCCGTAAGCGTATAAGTTAAATAAACCTCATATGTATAAGGGAAACCTTTACTTTCTTTTTCTTCTTTATAGGCAATTGTAACAGAACAATTGTCTGAATTCTCATGCTTTTCAATTAGCTGAAATTTCTTATCGAACACTAAACCATGTAAAGCATTTTTACCACTTTCATTACAATCAAATTGATACTCTTTATCTTGAAAAGAATATTTTCCTGCTTGAATTCTATTAGCAAAAGGAAATAAGATTGAAGAAGCATAAGACGATTTGTAATCAAAATTTGCTTGTTCTTTTATTAAAAAGATGTCATCAAATTTTAATTCTTGTAACCTTCCTCCTTGATCTAGCAAAATTTTTGCACTTGCCGTATTTGCATCGTTTCTTAGTTCTAAAAAACTGAATTCATTTTTTCTTAATTCTTCAACTTTATACATTTCTAAATAGATTTTCTTAAAATTAAACTACTTGGATTTTCTATTTTAATTTGATCATTATTTATTATCATTTGTGCTAATCTTTCTCCCATCAAATTAAAATCTGTAGAAATAGTGGTAATTCCACCTTCAACAACTTCTTTTAACAAGGTCTCATTGTAGGAAATTATTCCAATGTCTTTTGCTAAAATTAAATTGTTTCCTTTAATTTTTTTGATAATTCTTATCAGGTTCTTATCATCTAAAATCAAGTAAACCTCACCAACTTCTGGAGTTTTATTTATTATAGATGAAATAATTTCATAATTAATATTGTATTGATTGCAAAACAATTTAAATCCTTTTAAAATACCTTTTGGTTGTTTTTCTTCTGAAAAGAATAAAATTATTTTTTGATATTTTATGATATTCATTAAGCCAGCAGAAAGTCCATCAAAAATATCTTTTTCAAAATTTTGATAAATTGCAGGGTACTCTTCTAAACCTTTATGAACTTGATCTAAAATAAATACTTTTTCTTTAGGAATGTTTTGGATAACATCTTCCGTACCTTCTAAATTTGCTGGCATAATTACGTAGTTTGTGTAACTACCAATATTATCTAAAATCAATTTATCGAATATATTTCTATTAAAATGATGAAAGAAAATATCAACTTGAATGTTATCTCCTAAATTTTGCAAAAACGAATTATACAAATCCTCTTTAAAAGAATTTAATTCATCAAATAACAAAAATATTTTTTGTTCCACATTAATATTCTCAGTAGAAACATAATAACCTTTACCAACAATAGAATGCACTATACCCCTATTCTTCAACTCATTAAAAGCCATCAAAACAGTATCCCTAGAAAGAGAGTGTTTATCTTTAATAGCATTTAATGATGGCAATTTATCGCCTTTCTTTAACAAACCATCTACAATAGCATCTTCAATAGAAGAAACTATTTGCTTGTATTTAGGTGTTCCAGAATCTTTTTGTAGAGATACAATTTCCATAGTACAAATATATAAAAAATACCTAAATAAACAACTGGTATGTACTAGTAGGTTTTTAATTTATTTTTGTAATATTGTACTCTATTAAAACAAGAACAATGAAAAACAAAATTATAGTAACAGGTGGTTGTGGTTATATTGGATCTCACACAGTAATTGAATTAATTGAAAACAACTATGAGGTTGTAATTTTAGATGATCTATCTAATTCAACCGAAGAAACTTTAAATAGGATTGAAAAAATTACAGGTGTAAAACCTTCTTTTATCAATATTGATTTAAAGAACGAAGCTGAAACTAAAAATGTTTTTAGTTTACATAAAGACACAAAAGCAGTTATTAATTTTGCAGCACATAAAGCTGTAGGAGAATCTGTACAAAAACCTTTAATGTACTATAAAAACAATTTATATTCATTGTTAAATACACTTTCTGCACAAATGGAAAATGGTATTAACGGATTCATCTTTTCTTCATCAGCTACCGTTTACGGAACTCCAGAAACATTACCTATAACTGAAGAAAATAAAACTCAACGTCCTTTTTCTCCTTACGGTAACACTAAAAAAGTAGCCGAAGAAATTTTAGATGATTTAATAAAATCTACAACTGATTTTTCTGCTATTTCATTGCGTTATTTTAACCCAATTGGCGCTCATGAATCTGGTTTAATTGGTGAGTTACCAAGTGGAATTCCTAATAATTTAATGCCATATATTACACAAACTGCTGTTGGTGTTAGAGAGAAACTTATGGTTTATGGAAACGATTATCCTACTAAAGACGGAACTCCAATAAGAGATTATATTCATGTTGTAGATTTGGCAAAAGCGCATGTTTTAGCGGTGCAAAGAATCATCAAAAAAGAGCAAGAAAAAGCTTTTGAAATTTTCAACTTGGGTACTGGAAATGGATTTTCTGTATTAGATGTTATCAATTCTTTCGAAGATGTTACCAAAATAAAATTAAATTACGAAATTACCGAAAGAAGGCATGGAGACGTTCCTCTACTTTTTGCTGCTACAGACTTAGCAAAAGAAAAATTAGGTTGGACAGCTGATAAAAGCTTAGACGAAATGATTAGTTCTTCTTGGAAATGGGAGCAAAAACTAAGAAATGAAACAAAATAATTAAACACCTTTATTCAAAAAAACCTTTTATTTTGTAAGGAAATAAAAAATCAAACGTCTATTAATATGATAAGATTTATCTTATCGTTCTTTTTCATAGCAATTTCCCCACTTCTCAATGAGGAGTGGGGTTTTATTTTTTATATTGCATAAAAATTAAGTAATTTGAAAAGAATTATAGTTTCTGTAACTAATGATTTATATACAGACCAAAGAGTAAGCAAAGTTTGCGCTACTTTAAACAATGCTGGTTACGATATTCTTTTAATTGGTCGAAAATTAAAAAATGGCATTCCTTTAAATAGAAACTATAAAACAAAAAGAATAAAATTACTATTTAATAAAAGCTTCCTGTTCTATGCAGAATTTAACTTTAGATTGTTTTTTATTCTTCTTTTCTCAAAGAAAGACATACTTCTTTCTAATGATTTAGATTCTCTTCCAGCAAACTATTTAGCTAGTTTTTTTCAGAACAAAAAACTTGTTTATGATAGTCATGAATTATTCTCAGAGATTCCAGAAATTGTTCACCGACCTTTTGTCAAAAAATTTTGGACTACTCTTGAAAAATGGATTTTACCCAAGCTAAAAAACAACTATACAGTTTGCGATAGTATAGCTACTTTTTATAATGATAAATACAAAACTAATTTTAAAACTATTATAAACTTACCCAATAAAAAGAACAGCGAACGTAGTAGATTTTCTTTTAACGTAACAAACAAGAAAATAATTATATATCAAGGAGCAGTCAATATTGGCAGAGGTTTAGAACTCATGATTAAGACCATGAAACATCTTAATAATAGCGTTTTTATAATTATTGGTGATGGAGATATTTTAGATGATTTTAAAAAAGAAGTTGCTAAGGAAAAGCTAAATGATAAAATTTATTTTTTAGGAAAAGTATCTCCAGAAAAATTACATACCCTAACTCCTTTAGCAAATTTAGGCCTCAGTATAGAAGAGGATTTGGGCTTAAATTACAGGTTTGCTTTGCCTAATAAAATTTTTGATTATATACAAGCAGAAGTACCTATTCTAGTTTCTGATTTACCAGAGATGAGACAAGTAGTTTTAGACTATAAAATTGGAGAGATCATTAAAAATAGAAGTCCAAAAGATTTAGCAAATCAAATTGAAAAGATTTTAGAAAAAGATTTTATAGCTAAACTCCAAATTGCAAAATCTGAATTAATATGGGAGAACCAAGAAGAAAAATTACTTTCTATTTTTAAGAATGCTGTGTAAATACACAACTCTGTATAAATTATAAGAAGTGAGAGAAGACTTTTGAATGGTTCTTTTCTTAAAAAAATCAATAAAAAAAACTAAAAAACTAACCAGTCCAAAAGTGTTTAATTTAGAATAAACGTTATAAATTCTTGTATCCTCTTTTTTAATATAATTGCTTTCAATTAAAACGGCTAAATTCTCAATAGCCTGTTTTGATTTTTCAACAAAATCTTTATTCGAATCAATTCCTAAATGAAAAACTTCATTTTCTATATGATAAATTTTTATTTTATGTTCTTTTAGTTCTTTTGCAAAAAATAAATCTTCATATCCATAATTTCTAATTTTCTCATTAAATTTTAAAGAATCAAAAACATCTTTTTTTATTAAAAAATTAGCTGTAAAAAAATAATTTTCAGGATTTTCATTTCTCACATGAAAATTAATTTCCTCATTCTTTTTCCCAAACTTCCAGCGTAAACGTTTTTTTGAATCAATATCTCGATATTTAATTCCACCCAAAAGAACAGAATTATTACCAATATGTATCTCTCTTAAATAATTAGAAATAAAATTAGATGAAGAAGGCAAAACATCAGCATCTAAAAACAATAACCAATAATAATTAGCTCTTGAAGCTAACAAATTACGAATAGCGCTTCTACCAATATTTTCTTGAAGACTTTCAAAAGTACAATTGGGTAATTTGTTTACTTGTTGATTCTTTGAATTTTGTTTACTTTTTGATGCATCATCTAAACAAATAATTTCGAAAGAAATGTGTTCATTTGTTAATTGACGATAAAGTTCATCGATTAACGCTACTACATTTCTATTGTATGATGCTATTAATACCGAAATCATTAATTAAACAGTCTGTTGTGCAACTTCAAATAACTCACCAGCTTCAACTTTTAAAGTCTTATGATTAAACTTTACAATTAATTGGTAATCATGAGTTGCCATTAAAATAGTTTTACCACTTTTATGAATTTCACTTAAGAGTTGCATCACCTCTAAAGATGTTTTTGGATCTAAATTCCCTGTAGGTTCATCAGCCAAAATTAGCTCAGGATCGTTTAATAAAGCTCTTGCAATTGCAACTCTTTGTTGTTCTCCACCTGAAAGTTCAAAAGCTTGCTTATAATATTGAGATTGCATACCAACTTTTTCTAAAACCTCATTTATTTTTGCTTTAATTTCTGCTTTATTTTTCCAACCTGTTGCTTTTAAAACAAATTCTAAATTATCAAAAACCGACCGATCACTTAGTAATTTAAAATCTTGGAAGACAATTCCAATTTTTCTTCTTAAAAACGGAATTTCTTTTTCCTTCAAGTTTTTTAAATCAAACTCTACGATGCTACCAGTACCTCTTTGTAATTGTAAATCTCCATAAAGCGTTTTCATCAAACTACTTTTACCACTTCCTGTTTTTCCTATTAGATAATAGAAATCTCCTTTGTTAATGGTTAAATTAACTTTAGATAGTACCAAGACATCTCGTTGATAAATGTCTGCATTCTCTAAATGTAAAACTGGTTTTTCCATAAAAATAATAGTTTCTACAAACTTATAAGTTTCTACTGATTTTATCGCAATAAAACAGAACAATTCTTATTTTTGACTTATATTATAGAGAATATTTTTTTCACGACATCAAACAAATTAAAAAAATGTTCGTTAAATAGATTATAACAAAAACAATTGTATGAAATTTCGTTTTTCAAAAAAACATCTTTTATCCGTATTCATTATCTTAACAACACTTGCTAGTTTTTCTCAGCAATCAATTGTTGATGCAAATGTGATTACAAATTTTAATAATGCTGTAAAATTATATAATAACAAAGCCTATGCTGCTGCTCAAAAAACATTTGAAAAAGTACATAATGAAGCTGAACAAAACTCGAGTTTAAAAACCGATGCTTCTTATTATGATGCCATGTGTGCCATTAAATTAAAACAAACAAATGCTGATAAAAAAGTATTAGCTTTTGTAGAAGACAACCCAACTAGCAACAAAAAGAATACAATTTTCTTTAATGTTGGAAACTATTATTTTGCAAACAAAAAAGCTTCCTATGCTTTAAAGTGGTATAAAAAAGTGAATCAGGATTTACTTTCTAAAGAAAATAAAAAAGAAATAAACTTTAAAATGGGATATGGTTTGTTAGTGACAAAAAATTTATCATTAGCACAATCCAAATTTCTACCTTTAATAAATGATGCAAAGTATGGTAATGATGCTCGTTATTATTTTGGCTTTATTGCGTATAAACTCGAAGATTATGGCATTGCAGAATCAACTTTAAAAGAAATTGCTGATAATAAATCTTACAAAGCAGAAATAACATATTACTTATTAGATATTAGTTTTAAAGCAGGGAAATTTGACCGTTGTATAGAAGTTGGACAAGAACTTTTAAAAACTGCTAGAAAAAAAGAAGTTTCAGAAATCTCTAAAATTGTAGGAGAAAGTTTTTTCAACCTAAAGAAATATGAAGAAGCAATACCTTACTTAAAAGCATATGTTGGAAAAAGAGGAAAATGGAATAACCACGATTATTATCAATTAGGTTATGTGTATTACAAACAAAATGATTTTGAAAATGCGATTAATTATTTCAATAAAATAATAGATCAAAAAAATTCAGTTTCACAAAATGCATATTATCATTTAGCAGAGTGTTATTTAAATATTGATAAAAAAACGGAAGCTCTAAACGCTTTTAAAACAGCTAGCGAAATGAGTTTCAGTCTTGAAATTCAAGAAGACGCTGCTTTAAATTATGCTAAATTAAGTTATGAAGCCGGAAATCCTTTTCAAAATATATCTGATGTTTTACAAAATTTTTTAAAGAAATATCCTAACTCACCTTCTTATAAAGAAATCAATAAGTTGGTTGTATCATCATTTATACATCAACAAGATTATCAAGGTGCATTAGATTATTTAAAGAAGAAGAAATCTACTGATAACTTAGCACTATCATATGAAGTTTCTCTGTATAGAGGAATTCAGTTATTTAACGAAAAAGAGTTTACAAAAGGGCTTCCTTACTTTAAGCAAAGTAAAGCATCCACTGAAAAAGATATTTCTAAGAAGGCCTATTATTGGGAAGCTGAAACTTTATATAGATTAGAAAATTATACAGAAGCTCTTGCTAAATTTAAATCAGCAAAAACTTTTTTAAGATCTGATGTAAATGAATTTCCTTTAATTGATTACAATATTGGTTACAATCACTTTAAACTCAAGGAGTATGACAAAGCAATTAATTCTTTTAATACTTTTATAAAAAGAAATACAGCTGAAGATGATGTAAAGAATGATGCTTTAATTCGTCTTGGTGATAGTTATTTTGCCACAAGAAATTATAGAGATGCTATAAAATCATATCAGAAAATCGTTTCAAATTTTGGTGCTGGCGCAGATTATGCACAATATCAAATAGGGATGAGTCATGGTTTTAGAGATGAAAATGACACTAAAATTAGTGCTTTAACTAAAGTTGTAAATGATTTTCAGGTTTCTTCGTTAAAAGATGATGCTTTATTTCAACTAGCAAATACATATACTAAAATTAAGGACCATAATAATGCTCATAAAGCATATGAGAGGTTGTTAAAAAAACATCCAAAAAGTGCGTTTGTATCTAAATCTTTAGTAAGACAAGGGTTAATCTTTTATAGTGATAACCAGAATCAAAAAGCTTTAGAAAAGTTTAAATTGACTGCAAAACAATTCCCAAATACATCTGATGCAATTCAGGCAGTAAATAATGCAAAAAACATTTATTTGGATGATGATAAATTTGACGAATATGCCGCTTGGGTAGAAAAACTAAAATTTGTAAATCTGTCTGAAAATGAAGCTGATAATTCTTCTTTTATCATTGCAGAAAGAAAGTATTTTGAAGGTACAAAAAACTACGGAATCATATTTTCATTAAAAAAATATGTAGACAAATTTCCTACTGGAACTCATGTTTTAAAAGCAAATTATTATTTAGCAGACATATTATTTAAAGAAAAACAATTTGACAAAGCAATTGTAAAATATCAAATAGTTTTAAAAGCAGGAGTATCAGAATTTAGTGAAGATGTATTAGCAAAACTATCACAGATTTATTTAGAAAAACAAAATTTTAAAGATGCGCTTCCTTTATTAGAAAGGTTAGAGCAAGAAGCTTATATCACAGAAAATGTACAGTTTGCTCAAAGTAATCTAATGAAAGGTTATTATGAAACCAAAGCATATTCAGAAGCTATTTCTTATGCAAAAAAAGTGCTGTCAAAAAATAATGTCAAAAAAACATTAGAGCAAGATGCCATCACCATTATTGCAAGATCTGCTATTAAAACAGAAGACTTTGTTACCGCTGAAGAATATTATACTGAGGTAGAAAAAACGGCAACTGGCGAATTAAAAGCAGAAACTTTGTACTACAATGCATTGTTTAAAAATCAACAAAAAGAGTACGAAGCATCAAACAAAGTGGTTCAAAAATTAATTGCAGATTATTCCGCTTATAAATATTGGGGAGTTAAAAGTTATGTAACCATGGCTAAAAATTATTACAGTTTAAAAGATGCATATCAAGCAACTTTTATTTTAGAAAATGTAATTAAAAACTTCACTCAATTTGAAGACATTGTAAAAGAGGCTCAGTTAGAGCTGGATACTATAAAAGTAAACGAAGCCAAAACTAATAATTCTATAACTCCTAAAAATTAAAATTTATGAAAAAAGGATTTCTTATATTTTTAGTTTTATTTGGTTTTTTTAATGCTTCTGCACAGAAAAAATCAACAAAAAAAGCAAAAACAGTAAAGATCGATACCGTAAAAACAGAGGTTGTAGAAGTAATTACAAAATACAATCCTAAAATTGCAGACGCTACAAAGGTTAACAAAAACCCAACCATAAAATTATTAAACAAAAGCAAAAAGAAAAAATTAACATATAACATTTTCTCAGCTCCTGTTGCATCAACTTTTATCCCGAAAACGGGAGCCATAAAAGGTGTTGATGTTGGTGTTAGAGAACGTATTTACGATAATTACATCGCCGCAGGTTTTGGTAATTACATGTCTCCTTATTTAGAAGCATACATAAATAGCAGTACTCGTTTTGATAGTGAATTTGGTTTGTACACAAAATACACTGCATCTCTTGATAATATTGCAGACACTGTTTTAGATAGTGATTATTCTAACTTTTTAGCAACCATTTTTTATAAAAAAGAAGAACGTTATTTTGATTGGAAAGTAAATTTAAATACAGAAAGAAAGATGTATAATTGGTATGGTTTACCCAATATCAATTTTATTCAAAATACTATTAATTCAATTGATGAAAATCAAACTTATAATTATTTTAATCTTTCTGGAGAGATTGACTTTTTAGATTCATACATCGATAATAGTAGTATTTCAATTTCATATTTTTCAGACGCTTTTAGTAGTAAAGAATTCTTATTTAATTTTGATACAGATTTAGATATTCCAATAGATTTCATTTACAATAGACTTAATAATTTGAAAATATCAACAGGTTTAGAGTTTTTAAAAGGTCAGTTTACAACAGATTATGCAAATCAGAATGAACTAAACTATTCAATTTTCACTGTAAAGATAAATCCTGAATACAAGACTACATTTAGTGGATTTTCTTTAAAATTAGGAGCAAAAATGTTTGGTTCTTTTGATACTGAAAATAGTGTGAATAATTTTTTATTATATCCTGATATTCATATACAAAAATCGATACTTAAAGAAAATTTAAATATTTATGGAGGTATAACTGGTGGTTTAAAAACAAATACTTACAAAGGTTTCACGAATGATAATCCTTACATTTCTCCAACGATATTCATGACTCAGACTTCAGAAAAATACAATGCCTTTCTAGGGCTAAATGGGGTCATAAATAATGATATTAGTTTTAACATTTCGGCAAGCATAAAAGATGAAAGTGACAAACCTTTATTTTTAAGAAACAACTCAAAATCAGATGGAATAAACACTACTTCAAATGGTGTAGATTTAAAAGGATATGAATATGGTAACTCTTTTAATGTAGTGTATGATGATGTAAAAACAACCTCATTTTTTGCAGAACTCGCGTATGATTTTTCCAAAAAAATTACATTTTTAACCAATATTCAGTTTGATAATTTTGAATTAACAAATCAGTCAGAAGCATGGAATTTACCGACACTACAAGCTTCTTTTACAGGAAAATACAATAGCAATAAATGGTATGCAACCGCAAATATTTTTCATGTAAATAAAAGAAAAGACCTTTTATACAACACGGTCTTTCCTTCAAGTACAAACGGTTTACAAACTCTAGATTCCTTTATTGACATTAACTTTAATGGAGGTTATCATATTAATAATCAAGTTTCTGTTTTCTTAAAATTAAACAATGTTTTAAATAACAATTACCAACGTTTTGCAAATTTCGAAGTGCAAGGTTTTCAAGTGTTAGGAGGAGTAACTTATAAATTTGATTTTTGAATCAATACCCAAAACTTCATTTAGTATATTTACAAAATGTTACTATATTATTTAACGATTGCTTTACAAATATTCTGCATATATCACGCTTATAAAAACAGAAGTGATACTTACTGGTATTTCATCATCTTTTTCATCCCTTTATTAGGATGCATTGCTTATTTTCTTACCCATATTTTAAAGAGAAGAGATGTGGCTATGATCTCTCAAGAAATTACGACTATTATAAATCCTACCAAAAAAATTAAAGATTTAGAAAAGGAATTAGAATTTTCAAATACATTTCAGAATAAGATAAATCTAGGTGATGCTCATCAAGCAAATAAAGATTTTTTAAACGCAATCACTTACTTTGAAAAAGCATTAGAAGCTAATTTTAAAAACGAACCTCACACTTTAAATAAATTGATATACTGCTATTTTAAAACAAACAATTTTGATAAAGTAATAGCGTACGCAAATAAAATAGATTTAGACAAAAATTTTAAAGATTCTATCTACTTCTTCGGATTAGCATTGGAACAAAAAGAAAGGTTAAAGGAAGCTGAAATTCAACTAAGAAAAGTTGATAAAAGATATTCTAACTATCCTGAAAGATTAGAATTATCTAAGTTTTTAATAAGAAGAAACAAAAAAGAAGATGCAAAAGAAGTCTTAACTGAAATTGTTTCTGAAGTTAAATCAATGACAAAATCAAATTCTAAAAAATATCAAAATATTTTTATTGAATCTGAAAAAATATTGAATGAAATTTAAGTCCTTTTTAAAAATACTTCTTCATTCTTTATGTGCAATCATTCTTACAATTTTGACTCAAATTGGTGGAATTATTTATATAATCTCTTTACTATTTATTTCAAGAAAAAAATCAAAATATAGGCTCAAAAGAACACTTCTTTTTATTTTCTTATATGTAATCAGTACTTTTTTTATCGTACCAAATGTTGCTCCAATTTTTGGTAGAACAAAAATTGAAGACAATCATAAAATTAGAGCTCATAACTATTTTACCAAGATTTGTAATAGGGATTATGTCACCACAAAAATGCATGCCGTTTTAACTGATGTTTCTTTGAAATTAAATAAAGAATTTCCAGAAATACAACTCATATATTTAGATGCAAACTTCCCTTTCTTTGACAGTTTTCCTTTATTACCGCATTTAAGTCATAATGATGGAAAAAAGATAGATATTTCATTTATCTATGAAGACAAGAATAGGTTAACAAATTTAAAACCATCAAGAAGTGGTTATGGTATTTTTGAAGCGCCTTTAAAAGGTGAAATGAATCAAACTAAAATTTGCAAACAAAATGGTTTTTGGCAATATGATTTTACTAAACACGTAACTTTAGGTACTCATTCTAAGAATTTAAAGCTTTCTAAATCCGGAACAACAACCTTAATCAACAAAATATTAGCAAATATAAATGTTAGTAAAATCTTTATAGAACCTCATTTAAAAGCCAGATTACATCTAAATAATTCTAAAATTAGGTTCCAGGGATGCAAAGCCGTACGGCATGATGACCACATACATTTGCAAATTCAATAATTTCTAATTTCATTTTTGTAGATTTATAAAATCTAAATCAACTACAAAATGAAAAAAATTTTACTCTTTATATCAATTACACTCCTTATTTATTCTTGTCAACAAAAACAAGAAAAAATAATTGATTCAAAAAAATTATCATCCGAAGAAAAAATTGATTCTACGAATATTAAAAAACTGTTTAATAGCGCCTTAACTGATGGTAAATCGTATGAATGGTTGCGAGATTTAACTCAAAATATTGGAGGTCGTTTATCAGGTTCACCTGAAGCTGCAAAAAGTGTTATTTGGGGAGAAAAACTTATGAACGAAGTTGGGTTAGATTCCGTTTGGTTACAACCCGTTATGGTTCCACATTGGGTCAGAGGTGAAAAAGAAGTTGCAAACTACTCAATCAATGGAGTTCAAAAAAATGTCCCCATTTGTGCCTTAGGTTTTTCTATCGCTACTCCAAAATCAGGAATTTCATCAGAAATAATTGAAGTAAAGACAATAGAAGAAGCCAAAGCTTTAGGAAATAAAATGGAAGGAAAAATCGTTTTTTTTAACCGTCATTTTGATGATACTTTAATTAATACTTTTAGAGCTTATGGAGGTTGTGTAGA
>JQIA01000920.1_pt1 | contig 15571 bp, 15 predicted proteins | sample 811431 | NCBI WGS metagenome assembly JQIA01 (sample SAMN02998118, study PRJNA258478) | marine sediment metagenome | biome: marine; feature: seafloor; material: sediment; isolation source: oil-polluted sediment collected from 3 locations (0.5 km, 0.7 km and 0.9 km)... | place: USA: Gulf of Mexico ... | reverse complement strand
CCTGTAATGGCAGGAAATACAGATATAATCGAAATCAATAAATGGTCTAAGAAAGCATCGTTAAATTATAAAAAGAATGTGTTAGATATTGATTATAACAGTATAACTGAAGTAGTTTCTCTAACAGATATGTATTCAGAAGAAGAAAGGAATAAAATATTTAAACCGATTGTAGATTTAATTGAGAACCCGAAAATTTCATTTTCATATAAAAAGAATATTAATATTGAATATAAAGATATTTCTATAATTGAAAGAAATAATATAAATAAATTAGTTTCTCCAAAGGTTGTAGATGTTGAAAATATTAAAGATGAAAAAGAATACGAATTAGTTCAATTTGTTGCAATGGTAGAAAAAGGAAAAGAGCTTAAATCTATAAAAGTAGAAAATAGCTTATTCACTCAAATTGAGGACAAATTTATAAAATTAACAGAAATTGATTTTGAACAACATAACTTACGAATAAATAAAGAAATTTTGATTGACGTAGAAATAAAAAACGTAAATAATAATATGGTTTTTAAAACTTTCTATGAAGAACAAGAGTTTATGTATTCTGAGAAAGCTTCTTCTAATATAGATAAAGGGCTCACACAGTTAATGAAGCAGTTACATTCATATATAAGTAGTAAATAAATAAAATAATTAACGATGTTTTTAGCCTTTGGTTTATAAATTTTTTTTACTAATTTTCATTAAAAACCAGAAATGTTAAAAGAGTAAAATCTTTTTCTAAACTTTTTTATTTATTAAAAATTAGACAAACTCAGATTGATATTTGTAACCTAAATATATATCAATCTAAATTGTCGTAGATTATATTAAAAATATTTTTATGGAATTAAAACTTACTCACATTAACCCTTAAAACTTTTATCAAATACTTCTTTCATAACAGCATAAGAAGTAGAAGCACCTGGTGAAGCACCTAAAAGAGCTGCAATTGATTTGTCTTTAGAAACTATAATTTCTGTTCCGAATTCTAGTTTACCAAACCCTTTTTTATTTCTTTTAATAATTTGAACACGTTGTCCTGCAACAACTACTTTCCAATCATCATTATCAGCTTCTGGGTAGAATTCCCTTAACTCATTCATTCTATCTTTAAAGGATAATCTTACTTGTTTTATAAGGTAACTAACTAATGGTAAGTTTTGATAACCTGCACCTAATAAACTCATAATATTATCAAATTCTACAGATCTTGGTAAATCGAACATAGAACCATGTTTTAAGAATTTTGTAGTAAAACCGGCAAAAGGCCCAAATAATAACTCTTTACGGCCGTTAATCAATCTTGTGTCCATATGTGGTACAGACATTGGGGGCGCACCTTTACCTGCCTTACCGTAAGCTTTTGCGTGATGTCTTTCAATTATTTCAGGATTTGTACAACGCAACCAAAGTCCACTTATAGGGAACCCCCCGTACCCTTTAGCTTCTTTTATATTTGCTTTTTCTAATAAAGGTAATGTTCCACCTCCTGCACCAATGTATAGATAATTTGAAGCAAATTTAAAATGCTTTCCAACATTTTGTCCTTTTACACTAATTAACCAACGACCATTTTTTGTGTTTTGAATATTGTAAACGTTACTATTATTTAGTAATTCTACATTATTTTGGTCTCTTAAAAACCGAAATATTTGTTCAGCAATTTCTCCAAAGTTAACATCATATCCTTTTTCATAATAAGTGGCAGCAACCTTTTCTTTAGCAGATCGTCCCTCCATCATTAAAGGCAACCATTCTTTTATTTGTTCTTTATCTTTAGAGAAAAGCATGCCTTTAAAATTAGGCTCTTCTTTCATTTTATTATATCGTTTCTCTAAAAAAGAAACATCTTTTTTACCTCTAACAAAACTAAGATGTGGTACTTCGCTAATGCATTTAGATAAATTTTTGATATACCCTTTTTGGGCACAATCTTTCCAAAAACGATAAGTCTCTTCAAATTGATCAGAAATACTTATTGCTTTTGAAATATCTATATTTCCTTTTTTCTCTGGAGTATAATTTAGTTCACAATTTCCTGAATGACCTGTACCAGCGTTGTTCCATGCTTCAGAACTTTCTTGGGCCATTGTAGGTAACTTTTCAATAATAGTTATTTTCTTACCAGGGAATTTTTCAAAAAGTAAAATGGCTAATGTAGCAGTCATGATACCTCCTCCAATAAGAACAAATTCGGAATGTTTTATAGATACAATTTTTGGCATTTTTTGGTTTTAGTTGGTGGCCACAAATGTAATTATTTCTGTATTTATTTAATACCGATACTTAATGCGATTTTAGCATTTTTAATAGGGTTTAATTCTAAAATATGTAAAAATTTATTTAATAAAAGATGTGATAAATAAGGCAGTTTTTACTAAAAACCTTTTTTATAAAGTAAATTGTTACTAAAAACTCTGCAACCAATCAGACAATCTATCTGTCCAAGTATGTAAATATCCTTTTTTATTAATTGCTAAAGAATATCCATGCTTTCCAGTAGGATAAATATGCATTTCTACTTTAATATCTTTATCATTTAATGCTTTATAAAACTGAAGACTATTTTCTACAGGCACCGAATTGTCATTTGAAGAATGAACGATAAAAGTAGAAGGTGTGTTCTTGGTAACATGTAATTCATTTGAATACTTTTCAATTAACTCATTACTTGGGTTTTTACCAAGCAAATTACTACGAGAACCTTTGTGAGTATAATCATCCTTCATAGTAATTACTGGATATATTAAAGCCATAAAATTAGGTCTTGCAGAAATTGTATCTAAATGATCCTCTTTAAAATCATTTAAAGTATTAAATTGAGTTCCTAAAGTAGATGCTACATGACCACCAGCAGAAAAACCAATTACGCCAATTTTATTAGAGTTAATTCTTAATTTATCAGCATTAAATCGGAGCCATCTCATAGCTCTTTGTGCATCTTGAATGGGAGCTTTATGTGATGTAATTAGTGATTTGGAATTAGGTAATCTATATTTTAGTACAAATGCTGTTATCCCTTTACTATTAAACCATTTTGCAATATCAGAACCTTCCCAGTCATACGCTAAAAAACCATATCCACCACCAGGAAATATAATAACAGATTTTTCTTGTCTATTTCTTTTTGATGGTAAGAATATTTCTAAAATTGGTTTTTTTACTAAAGATATTTTTTTGATAGAATTTAAAGAAATAACCTCTTTTTCTTCGGTAGGTTTACTATTAGGAATTACATCCCAAATTTCAACAATTTCGTTTTGTGTATACATATTATTAAAGAAGAAAATTAAAATTAAATAAAGAAGTTTTACTTTCATAAAATTGATTGCTAGAATGGATTGTATTTAATTTAAAGATAAATTTTCACCATATTTCTCCAATGACATGCTTTGTGAGCTTCTTCATCCCATTCAAATAATTGGTGTGTAATTCCTTTATCATTTAAAATATTTGATAATTTATAATTACTTTCTAAAAATGCATCTTCTTTTCCAATTGCTAAAATGATATCCATTTTTTTAATCTGATGAATCAAGTTAATATCTTTTAAATTTTGTAAATACTGATTAGGCATATTAAAATAAACAAAATCATTATGAAAACCACTTAACAAATCTTTGAAATAACCTTTAGACTCCGTTAAATCATACCGACCACTCATTCCAACAATTTTACAAAATAAATTTGGATGACGCATTGCTATATTTACTGCGTGATATGCGCCTAGGCTACAACCTGCAGAAATAACATTTTTATTTGGATTGATTAAATTGGCAAGAGGTAGTACTTCTTCAAGAACATATTTTTCATATTGAATATGTCTATAAATACGATAACCAGGATGTTTAAAGCTATTGTAAAAAGATTCTAAATCAACACTATCTACACAAAATATCTGTAGTTCTCCTTTTATAATTTTTTGCTTTAATGAAGCAATAACTTTCCAATTTTCATAATCAAAAAAACGGCCCATTCTTGGAGGGAAAAATAAAACTTTTGCACCTGCATACCCAAATACAAGAAGTTCCATTTCTTTTTCAAGATGTGGACTATACCACTTATGATATTCTCTTTTCATGAAAAATAATTTTTCAATTAAGATACTGTTTTATTCTATTTCCTCTAGTACTTTTTGAGGAAATATTTCAGGATGTGCTAGAAGTAACTTTGATAATACTTGGTAACCTTTTTTATTGAAATGTAGACCATCTAATTCAAAATATTTAATATCAGGATTTCCATTTTTATCTAATAGCAGATTATAAATATCTATATAATAAAAATGATCATCTTTCATCATTAACTTCTTTATACACTTATTTGTATAATGGATACTTTCTAGTAAATTTTTACGTGCTATACTTGGTTTTATCGAGATACAAGTACATTTAATATTTCCGTATTTTTTTCTTATTTTTAGTAATAAATTTTCTAAAAATAAAAGTACTTCTTCAGGATGTCTACCATCACCTAAGTCATTGTCTCCAGCATAAATTACGATAGCGTCTATCTCTTTTATATTTTCAAAAACACGATCAAAAAACCATGTACACGCAGCCAAAGTAGAACCTCCAAAGCCTAAGTTAACAGGGTTATGTTTTTTAAAAAGAGTTGTTATTTCATCCCATAAAGTAAATGTAGAACTACCATAAAAAACTAATTTAGGATTGTATTCTAAAACTTGAATTTGATTTTCTAAGCGCTCTAAATCTGGATGAAACCAAAACATGGTTGTAGTTTTTTTAAATTAATGGATAAATATAAATTAAAAATTATTAAAAATGATTAATTAGAAATAAAATCATTTTAGGTTCTTTTTTGGGTTATTATTTCATATTCATTTTTTTAAATTTTGTTTTCTGAAGTATTGTAAGTTTTAACTTTTTTGCCGTCTACACAATCAATAAATTTGTCGAAAATTTTAAAATAGGAATAAAAATAAATGAAACATATAAGAATATTATTACTAAGCCTTGCGTTTGTTTTTACTACTTGTGAACACCCCTTTGAGTTTAGTGTGTACGAAGCAAACGTAAAAACCAAACACCAAGATACTACGGTTAAAAACTTAGAATTGTTGGAAGATATTACTGTAAATTCTACAGATTTTAAATTCGCTTTTATTTCTGATGTACATTTTTTTTATGATCAACTTAGTGCTGTTGTTGATGATATAAATAATAGAGATGATATTAAGTTTGTAATCTTTGGTGGTGATATTGCAGACCAAGCATTATTAAGAGAGTATGAGATTTTTCATGATATTATGTCAAACCTTAAGAAACCTTATCTCACAGTTATTGGAAATCATGATTACAATATAAATGGAGGTATCATTTATAAAAAAATGTTTGGCGATTATAATTACTCTTTTGAGTTTAATAATAACAAGTTTGTACTTTTTGATGATGTTGTTTGGGAAAGTGAGAAGGATCTAGATTTTGATTGGTTAACATCAGAGTTAAAAGGGAATACAAGTTTTAATCAAGTGTTTGTAATTGCTCATATTCCACCAGATGGAGATCAATTTACTGATGAATCAGAACAGATTTATAGAAGTATAATGACCGATAATAATGTGCCATTATCCATACATGGGCATACGCACACTTTCAATTATGAAGAAGGAACTGTCAGTTATTTAACTGCGCCTGCTGTTAAAGAGAAAGCGTATAATATAGTATCTGTGAAAGATAAAGGTTTTAGTGTTGAATTGATAGAATTATAAATCAAATGAAAATTAAAGAGATATTTTTAGTATCAATAATAGCATTGTTTTTTAACAATTCTTATGCTCAAGAAACAATTTCAATTAAAGAAAAATCATGGTATGTACCAGATTATGTAAAAACACAATTTGCAGGAAACATAGGTCTGGTTTCTGTTGGTGTTGGTTATCAGTTATTTAATAAAGTACTCTCTTCAGAGTTGTTATATGGTTTTGTGCCAGAATGGGCTTCTAAAGCAGATAATATTCATTTAATAACTATTAAGAATACGTTTCCGATTTTTAGAAAAGAAATAGGAAAGAACTTAACAATTTCTCCAATTGCTGGTTTTACCACAACTTTAGATATTGGTACCAATTCATTTACAACGCTTCCTAGTAAGTTTCCTAAGGATTATTATGTTCCTACAGCTGTTCATTTTACTTTGTTTGGAGGAGTTTCTGTTCATAAGGATTTTATGAATTCAAAACTTTTTAAAGGAGCTGATTTATATTTTGAATTAGGAACAGTAGAAACCTATTTATGGTATGCATTAGCAACTAAAGAAGTTGATTTAGTTGATGTTTTTAGTGCAGATATTGGTGTGAACTTTTACTTTTAGTTAATTAAAATAGACATACTTTATTTTAAAAACCTTGTTTACAATTTGTAAACAAGGTTTTTTATTGCATATTAAATTGTAATTATTCATACAAAAACTTATCTTCAGTATTTTCTGATAAGTATTCTACCAATTCCCATTCAAAACCTGCATTGTCGTAATAATAAATTCTTTTTCTGAACTTTTCTTTTGGAGTATCAATTCCTTTATTGTAACCAGCTTTAATCAATTTTTTTTCAATGTCATCAATATTATGTACCACTAAACCAATATGGTTAAATCCGTAATTAATATACGTTTGATTTGCCTTTTTTGGAGTAGCATCTATATGTGCTTCTTGTAATGCAAAGTAGAATTCATCATTGCCAATATGCATCCATCTTTTATCATTTAATGGTTTTCCATCCTTTCTTATTTCAAAATCAGGAGCAATAATATTCAAAAAAGAGACTGCAGCATCAATATCAGGAACTGTAATATTTACGTGTTCGATTTTTGTACTCATAATTAATGTTTTTAAGCAATTTAAAAAATATTAAAAACGGATTGGTATTAAAGTAATTGTAATTTTTGATGTTTCTATTTGTTATTCCTATAAATATAGAAATTAATGTGATTGATTAACAGGTGACTATGAAAATAAATTAGGATTAATTATAGATAAAGTAAAAAGCCCAAATTCAAACTGAATTTGGGCTTTTTACTTTACTGTTATTGTTTAAGATATATCTCTTGAATTTTATCCAAAGATAAATTATGAAAACAATATTTTACATATTCTTCAATTCGGCTACCAAATCAGTTAAAACTTTTTTAGCATCACCAAATAACATAGAAGTTTTAGAATTATAGAATAGTTCATTTTCAATACCTGCATAACCTGCATTCATACTTCTTTTATTTACGATCACATGTTTTGCATTTTCTACATCAAGTATAGGCATTCCGTAAATAGGACTTGCTGGGTTATTATGAGCTGCAGGATTTACAACGTCATTTGCACCAACAACCAAAACAACATCAGTATTATTAAATTGAGGATTTATATTTTCCATTTCAACCAACATACTGTAATCTACATTAGATTCTGCTAATAATACATTCATATGTCCAGGCATACGTCCTGCAACAGGGTGGATAGCATATTTTACATTCACACCTTTATTTGTTAATAATTCTTCTAATTCATGAATTACATGTTGTGCCTGAGCTACAGCTAATCCATAACCAGGAACTATAATAACATTTTTAGCATAATTCATCATTATTGCAGAATCACTCGCAGTTGTACTTTTTATAGATCCTAAAGCTTTATTTGTACCTTCAGGTCCAGCACTTGCTGTAAATGAACCAAAAATAACTGAAAACAATGTTCTGTTCATTGCTTTACACATTGCTACAGTTAAAATAATTCCTGCAGATCCAACTAAAATACCACCAACAAGCATCACCATATTATCATATAAAACACCTGTAATTGCTGCAGCGATACCAGTTAAAGAATTCAATAAAGAGATAACTACTGGCATATCTGCACCACCAATAGGCAATACAAATAAAATACCATATAATAATCCTCCGGCTAATATTGAATATAATAATATTGGGCTATCAATATTACCAACAACCAAATATGTTGACAAAGCAATAATTCCAATAATGACTAAATTATTTATAATGTTGTATTTTGGAATCTTTACAACACTCTTAACAGAACCGTTTAATTTTCCCCAAGCGATTAAACTTCCAGAAAAAGTAATTGCACCAATTACAATTGCCGATAAAATAGTAGCAACAATCGTAGTACTAGTTGTTTTAATATCTGAATTACCAAATTCAACAATTCCAATTAAAGCAGCACTGGCTCCTCCAAATCCATTAAACAATGATACCAATTCTGGCATCTTAGTCATTTCAACTTTTATAGCGATTAACCAACCAATAATGGATCCTATTAAAATTGCGATTCCGATTAGCACATAAATTATAGTTGGTACTTGTAGATCGTGAATAAAAATAGTTCCAATAATTGCTAAGGCCATTCCTCCAGCTGCAATTAAATTTCCTGATTTCGCAGTATCTGGATGCCCCAACTTTTTTAAACCGACAATAAATGTTACTGTTGATAATAGATATATAATACTTAATATAACACTCATTATTTCTTCTTTTTAAACATTTCTAACATTCTGTTGGTAACGGCAAAACCACCTACAACATTTAATATTCCTAAAACTACAGCAGTAAACCCAAGGCCTAATGCTAAATAATCTGTAGGGTTTGAATGCAACATTACCAAAATTGCTCCAACAATTACAACACCACTTAGTGCATTTGCTCCAGACATTAAAGGAGTATGTAATACTGCAGGAATACTTTTTATTACTTCAATTCCAACAAAAATTGCTAAAATAATGATGTAGACAATTTGCAAGTTGTTATTTATAAATTCTATAAGTTCTTTCATAATTTGTTTTTATTTTTGACGTTGAACACCATCTTGAACTATGAGGGTTTCATTTGTTATTTCCTCCTCTAAATCCCATCTAAAATTTAAATCTTCAGTAAGATGAATTATGAAATTATAAATATTTTTAGCATATAATTCACTAGCATTTGTAGAAACACTTAATAATGAAACAGAAGTCCCAACTACTTTTACACCATTGAGAATTACAGTTTCATCCAATTTACTAAGTTCACAATTACCTCCTTGATCTGCAGCCATATCAATAATTACAGCACCATTTTTCATCTGCTTTACTTGCTCTTCTGTAATTAATGTAGGCGCTTTTCTTCCAGGAATGTTGGCTGTAGTAATTACTAAATCCGCTTGAAATAATGATGCATTTACAGCTTCTTTCTGTCTTTTTACATAGTCTTCAGAAGCCTCTTTAGCATAACCTCCTTCAGATTCTTCATTGTTATTTTCTACCGAAATAAATTTGGCTCCTAAGGATTCTGTTTGTTCTTTTGTTTCAGTTCTAATATCTGTAGCTTCAACAACAGCTCCCAATCTTTTTGCTGTTGCAATTGCTTGTAAACCAGCAACACCAACACCATAAACTAACACTTTTGAAGGTGTGATGGTTCCAGCTGCTGTCATCATTAGAGGGAATATTTTAGTCATCTTGTAAGCTCCTAAAATAACGGCTTTATAACCAGCTAAATTATTTTGAGAACTTAATACATCCATATCTTGAGCTCTAGAAATTCTAGGCATTGCATCCATAGAAAAAGCAGTAGCACCTTTTTTTGAAATTGCTTTAATTAATTCTGGGCTAGATTTATGAAACAATTGACTCATTAAAATATGACGTTTTTGAATCAATTTTAAATCTTCATTATCAAATGGGTTTATTTTTATAAGTACTTGGGCAGCACCAAAGACTTCTTCTCTCGAAGTTATTGTTGCTCCAGCTTCTTCATAATCTGAATCTTTATATAAAGAATTAGCACCAGCATCATTCTCTACTAAAATCTCAAATCCTTTCTCAACCAATTTCTTGGTTATAAAAGGGGAAAGTGAGACTCGATTTTCTCCTTTTTGTAATTCTTTTAATATTCCAATTTTCATTTTAGTATGTTTATTTAATTATATTTTAGAATAAATAATATTTATTAGTTTAACTTTCTCAAAAAGGTATCACCACAATAGCCATTTTGTAAATAAATATTATTTAGGATATTTCTCTGCAATTTTATCCAAAGATAAATTATGAATACTACCAACATGAGAGTGTTGTTTTCCTAAATCTGGTTTATAAGTTCCTGCTTGTACTTGACCACCAATTTGTTGATATGCTTCTCTAAAAGACATGCCTTCAACGACTAAATTATTGATGCTATCTACAGTAAATAAGTATTGATATTTTTCATCATTCAAATCGATATCTTTTACAATTACTTGCTGAATTGAATAATTAAAAATGTCTAAAATATCTTTTACATCTTCAAAAGCTGCAATAATATTTTCTTTTAACAATTGATAATCTCTGTGATAACCCGTTGGTAAATTATTGGTGATTAATACCATTTCTGTATGCAAAGCCTGAATCTTATTGCATTTTCCACGGATTAATTCAAAAACATCTGGGTTTTTCTTGTGTGGCATAATGCTACTTCCTGTTGTTAATTCATCTGGAAACGTAATAAAATTAAAATTCTGACTCATATACAAACAAACATCCATTGCAAAACGAGACATTGTATTACACAATCCTCCTAAAGCAGAAGCAATAGAACGCTCACTTTTTCCTCTACTTAATTGTGCAGCAACTACATTATATTTCAAGGTAGCAAAGTCTAATTCTTTGGTTGTTAATTCTCTGTCGATAGGGAAAGAGCTTCCATAACCTGCAGCAGAACCCAAAGGATTTTGGTCAACAACTCTAGAAACTGCATTTAACATATAAACATCGTCAATTAATAACTCTGCATATGCAGAAAACCACAATCCGAATGACGAAGGCATTGCAACTTGTAAATGTGTGTAACCAGGTAATAAGCTTTCTTTATGCGTTTCTGCTAAACCTAAAAGAGTATCAAACAGCGTTTTTGTTTTATCATTTATAATTGATAAATTCTCTTTGTAATATAATTGTAAAGCAACTAAAACTTGATCATTTCTAGAACGTGCAGTATGAATTTTCTTACCAACTTCTCCTAATTTATTCGTTAATTCCCATTCAATCTTAGAATGTACATCTTCAAAAGATGCTTCTATAACAAATGTTCCGTTCTCAATATCATCAGCTAATTCTTGTAATCCTCTTTTTAGATCTTTTAATTCATCAGCAGTAATAATACCAATAGATTCTAACATTATTGCATGTGCTAAAGAAGCTTGTACATCATATTTTGCAATATGAATATCAATCTCTCTATCATTACCTACTGTAAATTTTTCTATTTGTTGATCTATTGAAAATCCTTTATCCCAAAGTTTCATATGAATGTTGTTTAATCGTGTAATTGTTTATTTGTTTAATTGTTATGAATGTTTATCGTGTTTGTTTTATTAAACAATTACACGATTCAACAATTCTACATATATTTTAATTCCTTCTTTAATTTCTGTAAGATAAATAAATTCATCAGCAGAATGTGAGCGTGTGCTATCTCCAGGGCCTAGTTTTAAAGATTGACAAGATAACATCGCTTGATCTGAAATTGTTGGAGAGCCGTACGTTTCTCTTCCCATTGCAATTCCTGCTTTTACCAAATCGTGTTCTATAGAAATACAAGAGGAATTTAATTTTAAACCTCGAGGAGTAATTTTTGTACAAGGTGATTCTCTTTGTAAAGTATCGGCAATTTCTTGATTAGAATACGCATCGTTTACACGAACATCAACGACTAAATCTACATGACCAGGAACCACATTGTGCTGAGAACCGGCATTAATTTGAGTTACTGTCATTTTTACATCACCCAAAGCAGCCGTAGATTTTTCAAATTTATAATCTTTAAACCATTGTAAAACTTCAATCGTATTATAAATTGAATTATTATCATTTGGATGTGCTGCATGACTTGGTGTTCCATCTACTTCAGCATCAAAAACGACCAAACCTTTTTCTGCAACTGCTAAATTCATTAACGTTGGTTCACCAACAATTGCCACATCAATATGCGGAATGATAGAAAGCATACTATTTAATCCATTTGGTCCACTGTTTTCTTCTTCAGCAGAAGCAACAATCACCACATTGTATTTTAGATTTTCTACAGCATAAAATTTTGTAAAAGTTGCCATTAAAGAAACCAAACAACCTCCAGCATCATTGCTTCCTAAACCATATAATTTTCCATCTTCTACAATTGCCTTAAAAGGATCTTTTGTGTATTTAGAATTTGGTTTTACGGTATCGTGATGAGAGTTTAATAATAAGGTTGGTTTGCTTTCATCAAAATGTTTATTGGTTGCCCAAATGTTGTTATTTATTCGTTTGTATGGAATTTCATAAGTATGAAACCATCTTTCAATTAATGTTGCTGTTTTATCTTCTTCTTGAGAGAACGACTGTGTTTCTATCAAGTTTTTTAAAAGCGATATAGCGTCTTCTGTTAATTTTTCTAACGTCATATTATAAAGTTATTGTTGTAAAATTATCGTTTTCTTTAGTTAACATAGAAGTGTTTCCAATATGTACTCTTGATACACCGTTGTTTAAAGCATCAAAGCAATTATCTAATTTTGGAATCATTCCATCAGTAATAATTTTATCCTCTAATAATTCTTGATAAGTCTTAGAATTGATGAGTTTTACCACCGAATTTTTATCATTAAAATCTCTTAAAACACCATTTAATTCAAAACAATAATAGATTGATGTTTCATAGATTTCGCTCATTCCAACTGCAATTGTACTTGTAATTGTATCAGCATTAGTATTTAATAATTGTCCGTTTCCATCGTGCGTTATTGCACAAAAAATGGGTGTAAAATCAGCTTTAATTAATTTATCAATAGAATTAGAGGCAACTTTTTTTACATCACCAACAAAACCAAAATCGACTTCTTTTACAGGTCTTTTTTCTGATTTTATACTGTTGATGTCTGCACCAGTTAAACCAATTGCATCAATATGTAAAGCTTGTAATTTAGCGACAACATTTTTATTGACTAAACCACCATAAACCATGGTAATTACTTCTAAAGTTTCAGCATCTGTAATACGTCTACCATTTACCATTTTAGATTCAATACCTAATTTAGAAGCAATGTGAGTCGCTCGTTTACCACCTCCATGAACAAGAATTTTCTTTCCTTCTAAATTGGCAAACAATTTTAGAAAAGCATTTAAAGAAGTTTCATCTTCAATAATATTTCCTCCAATTTTTATGATTGATAGTTTTTCCATTTATCGTATTTGTTATTACGAGTAAGAATTCTGAAATAATCTGTTTTTCAATAAAAAGATTGCTTCGTTCCTCGCAATGACATTTGTTTTTTATTTATTGTTCTCTAATATCTTTTTCAAAACCAATTGCGCAGCAAAAGTCCTGTTATTTGCTTGTTCAATTACTAAAGAACTATCGCTATCTAAAACAGCATCTTCTACCACAACATTTCTTCTTACTGGTAAACAGTGCATAAATTTAGCAGTTCCAATTTTGTCTTTGGTAATCATCCAATCAAAATCTGTTTTCGTGATTTTTCCATAATCATCATAAGAACTCCAGTTTTTAGTATAGACAAAATCGGCATCTTTAAAAGCTTCTTTTTGATTATGATAAATTGGTGTGTCTTTTGTGATTTCTGGATTTAAATTATATCCTTCAGGGTTTGCTATTACAAATTCAACATCCATTTTTTGCATCGCTTGTACAAAACTATTACTAACAGCATGAGGCAATGTTTTTACATGTGGTGCCCAACTTAAAACTACTTTTGGTTTCTTTTTTGTTGAATTTTCAGAAATAGTAATCGCATCTGTTAAACCTTGTAAAGGATGACCAGTAGAACTTTCCATATTTACGATTGGTACAGAAGCAAATTCTAAAAACGATTTTAAAACATGTTCAGATTCATCTTTTTCCTTGTCTGTTAAAGTAGGAAATGCTCTTACAGCAATTACATTACAATATTGAGAAACTACTTGTGCAGCTTCCTTAATATGTTCAGCAGTATTACCATTCATTACAGTTCCATCACCAAACTCAATTCCCCAAGCATCACCAGAAACGTTCATTACAATTGGGTTCATTCCTAAATTTAATGCTGCTTTTTGAGTACTTAAACGTGTACGTAAACTCGAATTAAAGAATAACAAGCCTAAAGTTTTGTTTTTTCCTAATTCGATATTTTTTAAAGGATTTGCTTTAATTTCTTTGGCTTGTTCAATCCAAGAATTAATGTTGTCAATGTCGTTAATGGATGTGTAATTCTTCATTGTTTTTTTGTTTAAGTGTTTTAGCGTTTAATTGTTTAAAAGTACCCAGACGATTAACCATTTAAACAGTTACACTTTTTTACTTTATTTTTGTAAAGGGAACTTTATTCTCAAAAGCATTTGTGATAAAATTATCTTCTAAACCGTTTACAATCCATGTTTCTATGTTTGCATTTTTACTTATTTCTGCTGCTTCAATTTTAGAACCCATTCCGCCACTACCGTGCGTAGATTTAGAATTCACAACTTCATTTTTTAAATCATCAAAATTTAATACTTCTTCAATAGTTTCTGGAGCATTATTTTTAAAAGATTCCTTTGTGTAAATTCCATTGGTATTTGTTGCAATAATCAACAAATCAACATCTAATAAAGTAGCCGTTAAAGCCGCTAATTTATCATTATCACCAAACTGAATTTCATCTGTTGCAACCGTATCATTTTCGTTGATAATAGGAATGTAATTATTGTTCACTAATACATTAATGGTATTTACAATATTGGTTTTACTTTGCTGTTTTTCAAAGTCAGAATAGGAGAGTAGGCATTGAGAACTCAATAAACCATATTCTCTGAATATCTCTTGATAAATTCTAATTAAATGCGGCTGACCAATAGAAGCTAAAGCTTGTTTTACAAAAATTGCTGATTGTTTACTTTCTAGCTTTACAAACTGTTTTGCAACCGCGATTGCACCAGAACTTACAATAATAAATTCACAAGTATCTTTGAGTTTTGCAATCTGATTTGCAATATCTTCAATTTTTCCTCTCGAAATATTATCCGTTTCTCTGGTAAGTGTATTAGAACCTACTTTTAGTAAAATACGTTTCTTTTTGTGCATTGTATTTAATTACAATTCTTATTTATTTTTTTCTTGCAAAGATGCCAAGTCACAAAGTTTTTCAACTGTTTACTGTGACTGCAAACTAAAAAACTTCTAACTCCTTGTTTGTCCATTTCCATGAACGTACCATTTATTAGTTACCAAATGTTGTAAGCCTATGGGGCCTCTTTGGTGTAATTTATCTGTACTAATGGCTAACTCACCGCCTAAGCCAAGTTGTCCGCCATCTGTAAAGCGGGAGGAGGCGTTATGATATACCGCGGCAGTATCTACATTCTCCATAAATAATTTTGCTTCCGCCTCATTGGAGGTTACAATAACTGAAGAATGCCCTCCAGAATATTTATTTATCATGGCAATAGCTTCTTCATTTGAAGCAATCTCCCCAATAGCTATCTTATAATCTAAAAACTCTTCAAACCATGTTTCTTCAGATGGAATGGCTTCGACCTCATCAAATTCACAGACGTTTTCATCTCCTAAAATTTCAACATTA
>JQIA01000919.1_pt1 | contig 15574 bp, 13 predicted proteins | sample 811431 | NCBI WGS metagenome assembly JQIA01 (sample SAMN02998118, study PRJNA258478) | marine sediment metagenome | biome: marine; feature: seafloor; material: sediment; isolation source: oil-polluted sediment collected from 3 locations (0.5 km, 0.7 km and 0.9 km)... | place: USA: Gulf of Mexico ... | reverse complement strand
TATTTCTATTTTTGATTATTTTTAATTATTTCGCTCGACCATGTTCTATGTAAAATACCCCATTTTAACAATTATTTATATAAGTCCCAAAGGACTTTTTCTAATTAAGTATCTTTCTAATTAAGTATAATAATTTTTCTTCTTTGTTCTTCTATGGAAGAAATCTTCAATCTTTTCATCTTTTTCTGTATATCTTCTAAGGAAGAGGAAGAAGAAATCTTCAACCTTTTCATCTCTGTCCGTATATCTTCTTCATCATCAACAATTTTATAGTATGATAATTGGTTATCAATATAATTATTTGGCATAAAACACGTAGGCTTGTTGGATCCATTAAATTGATTGTAATCTATTTTATTACCATCACTCCAGTCGTGGAACATCTTCAATTTACTCTGATCTTCATGATTGTACAATTCAGAATCTTTAAATGATTGAAAGTATACTACTTCCTCGGGTAAGTACTTTTTCAAGTAAACTTGAAACCTCCTCCAATTTAAATAATTAGTCCATTTTTGTGTCCATGCAACATTCTTTTTTGTCCACCAAATTCTAATTGTTCCATTAATATTTAAAAGACATATATCCTTTCTTAAATGTACACGTTTGGGTGGCATTTTAACAGGGGAAAATTTCTCATTTTTGATATTATTATAAAATGGGAATACAAAATTAGTATTTATTTTATGACGAAGTCCATCGTCATCTTCTATTAATAGATATCTGTCTAATTTTTCTTTTTCCGTTTCTAAAACAATTTTTCCACTTTTATTAATCTTATTCATATATTCCCCAACCAAAAATTTACAAAGTGTTCCTACAATAAACAATTCTTCATCAGTCTCAACAGTTCGAATATCTACATTTGGTTCATACTTTCGTTTCTTAATAACATAATTGTGGTTATTTCCATCATAATTATCCAATTTAATACTTTCATCAACAACATAATCTCTCATGGCGTCCATAAGATTCTGAGTTTTTGTATTTTTACACTCCACTGTAGTCATTAACGAACTCCTCATTGAAAACAGGTTTCTAGTTTTATGACAAATAGAACAATAACTTCCTGTAAATTCTTTCATATGTTGCTGTGGAACAAAAAATTTATTTATAGGATTTTGAGCACATGGTATAGTTCCATTCTTCCATAGATGAATATGACATTCATAAGGATCATAATAAGGAGCTGTAGTCATATTTCTAGGATCTAAGTATTCAGGGGAACCATATAATATTTTAGGAAATTGTTGTTTAGGAGTTCGTTTCTTACAATTATTCCTTTTATAACTTTCCTTTCTTTTCTGTTTACGTATAAAGTCATCTTTTGAAACAGATTTTGGTTTTGAAACAGTTTTTGAAATTCTCTTCATTATTGTTTATAACAAAATAAATTTATATTTTTAAATTGCTTTTCTCTTATTTACCAGTTAATGAGATTTCATATTAAGGTAAGTTTAAATTTGAAAAAAATATGTTTGGTTAATATTAAATGAACTACTCAATTTATAGATGTCCAGATCCAACCAAAACTAAGACTGATACACCTTGGTACCCAATAGCTAATTTATGTCCATGCGACCCTAATGATATGAATATCACGGGAAGAGGGTTTACTCCATGTGCTTTTGGGGTACAATATGAATCACCAAATACAGTTAATATGTCTAATAAAAAGGACCTTCCTATACAAAAAGGGGCATTAGTAGGTACAATGTACCAAAACAACCAATTTGTACCTCCTCAGTTACAGCCCCGTCAACTTTCAAGAATAGGGAATCAATGGCGCAGTGCCAACTAATAGCTTAATTAAAAGATTTAAAAATATAAATAAAAATCTTGTATATAAATAGTTAACGAATATTATAATGAAAAAATTTTTAGCTAAACCTACCCTTAATTTATATATAAAATCTTTTGTTAAAGTAACAAATATAAATAATTCTAATTACGATCATAACTTTATGGTTGAATTGTTGAAAAAATATGAAAAAGTTGAATATAAGGGTGTTAAATTTCCTGATAAAGAAATTTTTTTTTGTTACAATAAAATTATTAAAAAATAAAAAATTATTTTACATAATAGAACATATATCTCCTGTATCTTCCCCTGTATCTTCCCCTTTACAAATGGATTCGTGATGGTTAGGTTGTATTATATTATTTAAGAATAATACTTGATCTTGAGTTGTTTTTACCGAATCAGGTATATTTTTATGTTCTTTATACAATTCTGGTAGACACATAGCCGAACAAGCTTTAAATCCAAACGATGTTGTAGGACCTTCCCATTCTTCTGTTTCTCTGTTATAAAATTGACAATAATAATAAGGACATTGCCATTCAGGCAAACCCTTTGCTAACCCATAATCAATAATTTTACTATCACTCTGATCCAAACATAATCCGCTTTGTGGACATGTATTTTCTTTACATTCACATTTACCATTAATACAAGTTTGTCTTTGAGGGTAATCACCAAAACTAACCTCATTATTCCCATCTTCATTACAAGTATTTAGAATACCACCAGCATACAATTCACAGTTTTTCTTATCACAATCACCCAGTTGAGAATTACAATTTTTTATAGAAGATACTCCTGGTGGAGGTTTAGGGAATGAATTTATTCCTCCACAGTCTCCAGATATCTCACTAATATTTCTACCTCCAAAACAAGTAGTATTTTTACCACTTTTAATTAAATATGTTACTTGATCATTAGTTGTTGCGAATTCTGGAATATTACTATATCCTTTAAATAAATCTGGTTCACACAATGTATTACAATTATCTCCATCAAATGGAGTCCATTCATTGTTCTTCCAATTCCATTCATTGCAAAAATACTTTTTACATTCGTCTTTAGATAATCCCTTAGAAACACCTTCTTTAACAATTTTTTTAATACTTAAATTATTATCTAACGATGGTGGTGGTGATGGTAATGGAAGTTTTTGGCAATTTACATCTTTGCTCATCTGTCCATAATATTTTGCACTATAACATAATGATTCATCAGCAGTAAAATGGGGTATAGGTACTGAACAATTTTTTCTATCTCTACAGTCATCATTATAAACATCTAACCACCCTAATGCACCACCTTCTAAATAACCTTTATACATTTTACCATCTATATTAACCTTTTCTGTATCACAAGCTGATGTTCTACCATTAATACTACACGCTAAACCTGTTCCAAAATCACTACCTTTATACCAATCTTCCCATAAAATGTTCTTACTTGGATTATAAGATTCACCATTATTATATGGTTTCAAATTATTAGTATCTTGTGATTGTATATTGGGTATTTCATAAATTATACAAGAGTCTGAACTTGGTATACAGAAATTACAAGTGATTGTATTTCTAGATTTAGTAAAATCAAATAATTCTGTACATCCTCTACAACCACTTGGATTAGAACACTTAACTTTTTCAAATATTCTAAAACCATTCTCATCTATTCCAGTTGATTTATTCACGAAACAATTTTCACAATTATTACATGAATACTCATATTCATTTGTAATATTATTTAATTCCCAAGAACAATCAGTACAATTTTCACAATTTTGTATTTCATCTTCAGTTATAGAACGATTAGATTGACATTCTGTATCACCCAGCGGACAATAATCTATTTTAACACCAGGTGGTTCGAATTGAATAATAGTAGGAGTTTGTGCAACCCCCTTAATTTCACCACCAATAATTAATTTTTTCCATTCCCATAGTTTTGGTAAACAACGTTTACTACATTCAATTTGTGTAGCTGTACATTCATAAGCACACTGATATTCATTCTTTCCTTGATATTCGTTATCTAATTTACAATATTGGTCAAAATCAGCTTGAGTTATATTTTCTGTTTCATTGTCAATAAGATTTACTTTTGACCAATCACATGTATATCTAACTCCCGGATATTCAACTAATTGTTCTTCACATATTCCTTTACACTCTTCCTTTCCTACACAAGACTCGTTATATACACATGATGAACAACATGGTCTATGATCAACTGTTGGGTCAAACTTATAAGGAATTACACATATACCCCCAACTGGAGTATAAGGATAAGCACATACACATCTATCTGGAGAATATTCTGAATCACAAGCAACTCTTCTTTGATTATTTCTTCCTCTTCCTTTTGCATTATTACCAACACACGTACCAGCATTACCACCTCTCCATGCAGCACAATCACCACAACTACAATTTACACCTTCACCCCATAAATTAGCTCCAGATAATACGTTAGATGCATTAAATCTACCTAACGAATCCCAAGACTCAAACCATTTTGGTTTTTCTTTATTAATTGCAGGAATATTAGCTATAGGTTTGTCTATTACCTTTAATGTATTATTAACAAATATTATTTTATTTTTTACGGATTCAAATAATTTGGATAAACTATTACTTCCATTTTCTGCATAGTAAACACATTTCTTTAATTCGTCATTGTATATAGTATTAGTCCCACAATAAGGTGCTCTATATTCCAAAGGTGGTAATGTAGGTGGTGTTGTTGGAGGATGAGTCTCTCCCGAAGAAATCGGAGGTAATGTTATAGGAGCTTCGGTTGGTGGAGGTGTAGCTGGAAATGTGGGTGTTGTAGTGGGTGTTGTAGTGGGTGTTGTAGTGGGTAATTCTGTTTCATTACTTTGTGATTCTAATTCAGCTAATATTAAATTTGTTTCTTGTATATTATTAACAGAAGATACTATACCATAAATTGTCATTACTATTAATATAATTAATATTCCATATAAAAGAATACCTGTTTCCATTCTTGATTATTACAAAGATAATAAATCAAAATAAATCAAGGTTAATCATCACAGGTTTTAGTACAACTGGCCACTGACATTAAATATCCATCACCCCAACCAATTTTGCCATTTAACGTATTATCACAAGTTTTCTTAAAACTAATAACTCCAAAGTCACATCCAGAATTTCTAGATTCTGGAACATAACCAGTAGAAACTTCATTATATTCTTTATATGGATCGGCACCATGATTATAAACCTTTGAATCTGGGTGGTATTCAATAAATCCATCTTTACTTACATAAGGGTCTAATGTATAAACTTTACATCCACTATTATCATCATCTGGAATAGCACCTGTGCATGTATCACATTCGTTAATAACACCTTCTATTTCTTGGATAGAGTTTTTACAAGTGTTACATCCAATCATATTTTTACAAGCTATTTGATAATTTAATCCATTCTCAGATACTTGATCTAATATACACTTTTTACACGATTCGCAATTATATTGCATATCTTGAAATCCATTATTATTCTTATACTCACTATACTTGTATAAACACTGATTACATTCTGTACAATTATGAAATTCAGTAAAATCAATAGGTTTATTTAATTCTGTTTCACACGTATTCTCAGGACATACTCTAAGATTAACATCTGATGAAAGATATCTAACCAATTCATCACTTTGATAATATCCTCCAGTATATCTTGTTCCAGAACCATCACTCAACTCTTCAAATACTGGATACCATCTCCAAAGCTTTGGTAAACAACGTTTACTACATTCTACTTGATTGTTAACTGTTTGGTCTTTATCAGGATACAAACCATTAGTATCACCGCATTTAAGAGCACATTCATACTCATTGTCTCCTGCAGCTGTATTAGTATCTTGTGGACACAAATTACTAAAACTATTCGAACTATTTGGTTTTATAATAATATATTCTTGTTTTTTCATGGCATTTACATGTTCTGGATGATAACATTCTCTGGTATCTGTTATACTTGAACAAAGGTTTGACACTTTAACAACTCTTTCATTTGATAAATCTGGGAGAAATTTAACACCTGGAAGTTCAACAATAGCTTCACTACACTGAATATTTGGATCACACTTAACACCTCCCGAACAACCACCTAATTTATCTGGACTTTTAAAAGCACATGCTGGACAACACCGTTTACTATCCATAGTACCACTCATTTCATATGGTGCTACACACAGTCCATTAACTGCACAATGACCATAAGAACATTCACATTTATCAGGTTCTCCACTAAAAGTAAATGGTTCCCCAGGAGTCAAGTTACAAAAAACTCTACCACCACCAACATCTTTATTATTACAATCATTTATATTTCCTCCTCTCCAACCCGCACAATCACCACATCTACAAGGAGCATTGCAATTATTCCCACTAATATTACAAATACCCTTAGTTATTAACTTTTGACAACTATATGAACCATTATCAGTCCAATGATAAAACCACTTTGAAACTTCTTTAATATTTTCATCATAGTTTAAATCTGGTGTAAATACAATAGAACCATCATCATCTTTCCTAATAAGTTTTTGTTTAATTAATTGTTTGGCAACATAATCATTATCTGGAACGCATTCTTGTCCTTCTGGTTTGGTTCCATTACCACATAGTTCTTTTAATTGTTCTGGATATATATAATTATTTCTATTATTACTAAACAAGTCTATAAATTTTTCTTTTCCAAATTTATAAGATAATATAATAAATATAATTATACCAATACCCATTAAAATATAAGATATATTGTTTATTGTAATCATTGATTTAAACATTCTTATTATTTATAAATATTTTAAAAACATGTTAATTCTGGTTTTGTTTCTGGTAAAGGTGGGTATGATATCATTATACCAAATGATATTGATACAATAATAAATACACCCAATTCAAAAAATCCTAATAAATTTCTTACAGTTGGTATATATTTAGGCCATAATTTAATTTTTCTAATATAATTATTATAAATATTGAATATTCCTAATATTAATCCTAATAACCCGAATATAAATATAACATTCTTCAGTATATGTATTTCTCCCAAATCTGAATCTACAAAATAATTAGAATAACTACTATTAATAAAAAATACTAATAATAAAGATATAATAAAAAATACAACTCCCATAATATTGTGTACTATAAATTTTTCTGGAAATATTTTAGTGAGTAGAAAAATTATTATAAAATTTCCATAAAGAGATATAGGTACTATCAATCTTTTATCTACTCGTTTAAAAAATCCTTTATTATATAATAATATAGTTGTAAATATTAAGGCAATAATCATAATAAAATATTGAATTGGTTGATTAACATAACGTAATGCAGTAGATATCAAATTATATTTTTTGTTGTCTAAAGTGTTAATTCCAATTTTACCTTTACAGTATGATGAATAATAAGGAAATACAATCATTAAAATATAGAATATTACACTTAATACACCAATAATTGTAATATAATTTTGATCTATTGATTGATTTCTAATTCTAGATTCTAAAAATGTTAACTTATTTACTCTCATTTATAAGAACAAATAATTTAATTTTTTAAAAAAACAACTTCTAATTTACAAAGTAAGGACTGGAACCAAAACAGCAATTAATAACAGAATAAATAATATTAAACAAATAATAATTATTCCATATGTTGGTGTATTATCACCTTCATTTTTTATAAATGGAAATTTCATTAATTTCCAACCCATTCTAAAATGGTCTATATACCCAACATCGTCTACACCTTCATTACCTAAATCTGAACCAGTTGGGCAGGTAAACCAAAGCATAAAATATATATATGTAACAAAAGTCATAACAGACCATATAGACCATCCAATTGAAATATTAATATTATTTAATGTTTTTTCTACATCTTCTGCATTTTCACTTTCTGAAAATCCTGTCTCAAGTTGTATTAAACCCATAAATATAAATAATGTTACCGTAAAAAATCCAAAAAATCCTATCATAGAAGTATATTTTAATGTACAGTATGGAGACATACGATCACATTCATCACAGGCCATAATATTTGCACCTGTAAACCATTCCCATTTCTTCTTACAATAAGATTGTTTCGTTTTACCACCATTTCTAGTTTTTGCTTCTACCCACACACAATTATCTTTATCAAACGTACTTTCACATAAACTTTTACTGACTTTATGTTTACATTTTAAATTGTTAATAGTATTATTCCATTTAGGATCAATCTCTTTTATTCCAGAAGTTCCCTTCTTTTTAAAGACATATTGTATTTTTTTATTTTTGGGTTTATTTTTGTTATACATATCGTAACTTTTTTTCCATTTTGTATAATCATCTATTACTAGTTTATTACCAGGTGTTATAACCTGTTTTAATTTATTAATAGATTTTTCATTTGTAACATCAAACAATTTACAATCTGAAGCTTGAAGATCTGTACTACATCCTAATTCTAACATGAGTTGTTTAAAATTTAAAATTACACCTTTTGTTTCATCTTTAGATTTAATTAGATTAAACCAACCTATAAAAGGTGCGTCACTTCTATAATCATAACCAGGGCTTGCTATATTACCATAATCTGTTGTAGGAAAAATCCAACTGATAGGATTTGAAAAAGTCGATTTTTTTATTATTTTATAATTATCATCTCTTTTAGGTTTATGAAATGTGTAAGTATAACCTGTTGAACCAGTGTATATTAAATATATACACAATAATGCAGCTATTCCATTATATACAAGATAAAAAATAACACCAGAATCATAATCCTTCCTATCACCGTATAAAATACCATAAACTATTGAACTAATAAAATAAATAAGACATAAAATACCAAATATCCACATTCCTCTAAATCTACCTACAGCTGAACAATTTATTGGTGTTAGTTTTCCTCCCCCTCCAGCAACATCAACATTACCTATCATTAATGATGAATTACATTGACCTTGAAGTTTGGTGTTAAATCCACCCATTTACGATTACAATTACGATATATTTTAAATTACGATATTTTACTTATAATCGCGCGTTAACATTATTATATATTAATATATGTTATAATAAATGGGTAATCACAATTTTAAACCAGCAAGTGTGTATGGAAAAAATCAGCCAGTCGAAATAGTAGGATTTAAATTTTCAGAAGAGCAAGTTCCAAAAGAGGTAAAGTCGTTAGGTAAAGGATGTTATGCCATACAAACATTAAAGTTGTATCAATCTCGTCCAAATGCACAACCAGTATATGTTACTAGAGTTAAATTTCCCAAATCAAATAAATATGAAACATTCTTAACTAATGATTTAAGAAATATTAAAGGGTGATTTTTATAAATAACGAATAATAGGATCTGAAACAACCCTTCTTGGTTTTAAATCTAAAATGGGTTTATTATACCCCGAAGGGTTATGTGAAGTTGATGATCTTATAAATTCAAATGAATTATAATTCTTACCCTTTTTTACGGTCCATCCTTTTTCCAATGCTTGGTATATAAACATTATCTTAATAAGTTCTTTAGTAGTCGTAGTATTATTCATATCTAATAACACAAAACTTTTTAAATTTTAATTTTAAACTTAACAACGAAGAGTATCATTGATATTCTATTCTATATTTTCACCATAAGAACCAAACGATTCAAACGAATCCAAATCTTCTACCCATAGATCATTTGAAGTTTTTGATTTGAGTATATCAAATTCATTTTTATTATCAATTATTTGTTTAGATAAATCATCTAATTTGTCTTGTGTAAAACTACTAAGTGATATGTTAATTAAGTAATCGTAATTATTATCTATTTTTGAAAAACCAAATTCTTCCAGATTTATAACTATATCTATTTTCCTCCGTTTAAATACAATCAATTCCCCATTCATAACAAGTTGAATAAATCTCATCTTTTCAGAAAACTTTGTCAAACTATTTGATAATGTATCTTCTATGTACTTCTTTCGGGATGCATAAAAATCTTTCCGGTGTTGATAAAAGTCCCACAAAATCTCTTCAGCACATTCATATTTTTTAATACTTCCGTCACACTGGAATGCATTCATATTAGAATCCTTGATATTATTAACTAGTTTCAGTAGCTTTAAAATATCCAAATCATTAGTTTTTGAAAGATATAATTTCCTAAACGTAATAGTACATTTAATTTTATCGGTTGTACTATTATCTTTGAAACTAACAATCTTATCTTGTTGTTCTAGTACATTAATATGAGCTCTAAAATCTTGAATCCAAAAACCAATTGGAAGTTCAGTTACTAAAATATCTTGGTAAGATGATTTTGGTTGCATCCTTTTAATAACACCACTACAAACCCATGTATGAGTATCCTTTTTAATAACAGTTCCTGTAAATCCTCTATACCACGGAGTCATTTCTGATATATCATTTTCTTCATTTTCAATTAATTGTTTTAGATTATTTACAATATCTTTCGGATTATAACTTGGAATTGTTGTAGACCATCCAGTTCCAATCCCTTCAGATCCATTCACCAACAACATAGGAATTGTTGGGACGTAAAAATCTGGTTCTATCTGAACACCGTCATCTTCAAGATAGTTCAACAACTTATTATCATTCACATCAAAAACTTTCTTAACCCAATCATTAAGATAAGTAAAAATATATCTTGGACTACTAGCATCCTTTCCACCTTTAATTCGAGTTCCAAACTGACCACTAGGATACAATATATTCATATTATTTGCTCCTGTATAATTTTGAGCCATATTTGTAATAGCACCTTGCAATGATGCTTCACCATGATGATATCCAGAGTGTTCTGAAACATAACCACTTAGTTGAGCAACCTTTATCTCTCCCGACTTGTCTGATTTTAGGAATAAGTTTCTTTTCAAACAGGAAAAAAGTATCTTTCTCTGAGATGGTTTGAGCCCATCCATAAAGTGTGGAAGACTTCTTTGATTGTCATACAATGAATGTAAAGCTAATTCTCCTTTTACAAAAGTTTGAACACTAACCGTCTTTTGGTTATAATCAACAATAGGTTGTCCCTTTGATCTACAATCTTTAACCAATTTCATTGTTTGGGTAATCCAATCTTTTCGTTTATCAGTGTTTGTTTTCTTTGAATCTGAGAATGCAAGTTCAAGATTGATAACATCTTCCGATTCCTCTGAGTTATCAAATGTATAATCAATCTTATTATTAGTCAAATCACTAAAATACTCTCTAGCTTCTTTCTCTGATGAAGTACCCAACCCCTTATAATATTTAATTCTCCAAGATTTACTACCTGTTGTTCTATTCTTCCAACTCTCAAAATCCTCTACGTTATAAAAACACTTTATCTTTGTTCCTTTAAACACCTTGACAATCGGTGTCAACAAAGAACATACTAAATTATTTTCTAACATTTCAGGCCAAAAACAAGCCAAGTAATTCATAACCAATCCCTTAATATGATATCCGTCGTTATCTTGATCTGCCATAATCATAATTTTACCATATCTCAATTTCGATATATCTTTCATTCCCTGACCAATACCAAGAATCTTTTGAATATTTGCAATCTCTTCATTTTTCTCAATTTTCTTTACAGTTTGACCACGAACATTCAACAACTTTCCCTTTAGTGGAAATACACCCCACGCATCTTTACCAACAACACTCAATCCTGCAATAGCAGTTGCCTTTGCCGAATCTCCTTCTGTAAGAATAAGTGTACATTCTGAACTCCTTAATCCTCCTGCCCAATTAGCATCATCTAATTTTTCAATGTCGTTAATTCTAATTACTTTTTTACCATCAATCTTTTTCAAATCTTTCATATCCTTTGCTCTGGCAATTTCAGTAATTCCCTTAGTAATTCCAAGCTTAATAATCTTCTTAATAGTATCATCATTCAATTGGAGTCTCGAACCAAATTTCATAGGTCTAGTTGTATGATCCCTCTTTGTCTGTCCTGAAAATGATGGATTTTCAATAGTTGATTTTACAAATACAATAATATTATCTTTGATATAACTCTTTCTGATAGTTAAATCTTTGTGTTTTTCTGATAGTTCCTTAACAACTCGGTTAAGTACAGGTTCAAGTACATGTGTTACATGACTACCACCATCCTCAGTACCAATTCCATTAACAAATGACACCTGTACTGCATTAGGATATGGATTAAGCGCAAATGCTACGGACCATCTCTCTGTTTCAACAAATACTCTGGGAGATTCAATCTTTTTCCCAATATACAAATTGATATAATCTTCAAAATTCTTAGTTTCCACTTTTTTACCATTAAATGTAACAGTAACCTCTTTACCTGTTACAGCAGATGCATCAATAGTACGTTTGTAAATCAAATCAATTGTATTATTATCATGTAATGATTTCATACCGAATACATTAAGTTCTGGTGTAAAATCAATGGTTACTGAATCTTTTGCCTTAATTTTAGTAATAATAGGTTTTGTTTTATTTCTCATCTGGTCGGTAAATGTTTGTACATATTTTTGGTTTTTGTTAATAATAGTTATAACGAATTTGGAACTAAAGATATTAGCTGCCTTGGCACCAATACCATTTTTACCACCAACAATTCTCTTAACACCCTTTTTAAAATTTGAACTACTAAGCATATTACCAAAAATCAATTCTGGAACATACATATTATGTTCAACTTTCATTTCAATAGGAACACTCTTTCCGTCGTTTGAAATAGTAATTGTTTCACCCTTTACACTAACATCAATCTTAGTTACCCCGTTTTCAGGATTCTGACATCTATCTGTAGCATTAACAATTAATTCCATAACACATTGTTCAAGACCTGGGTTATAATTTACCAATTTCTTAACCATTCGGTTAGCAGATTCATTATAAACCCATCTTGGTTCTGTGATCATTTCGATATCACCAATATACGTATCGGGACGCTCTCGAACATGTTCATCCGGTTCATACTTATCGAAATCAGCAGCTGAAGACATATTAGTTCTTTTTATTAAACATTAAAATCTTTTTCTTAAAGTTATTTATATTTTGAAAATATTTTGATAATAGGGTAATATGTTAAAATACAAATTATACAAACATTTTCTTAAATAGGGTTATAAACAAAACAAATCTAAAGCGTTAATTATCCAAAAAATAAAAAGTTTTATTTTATTAATAATGGGTAACTGGTTTTCTAATAAATTTGAGGAATCATTTCCAATAACTATCAGAGATAGAAAATATGGATGGAAGCGCGATATTCCCGACCAAAGAGATATATTTGTTACGTTTCAAGAAATAGCAGTTTACCAAAAGATAGTTGATTTACGAGATACTAATCTACTTCCGGATATTTATGATCAGGGTAATTTAGGATCTTGTACAGCAAATGCTATATGTGCAGCTTTTGAATATGAATATAAAAATCAATTTAAAGGTGAAGATATTAATCCAAGTCGTTTATTTATTTATTATAACGAAAGAGTAATTGAACATACTGTTGATTTCGATTCAGGTGCTACAATCCGAGATGGTATTAAGGTAATAAATAAACTCGGGATTTGTCATGAATCAAAATGTGAATACAATACTGGATTTTTTACAGTCAAACCATCAGTTGATGCTTATTTGGATGCTCAAAATTATAAAAGTATCAAATATAAAAGATTGAATAATTCATTAAATGAACTAAAATCATCATTAACACTTAATTATCCTATTAGTTTTGGATTTACTGTATACGAATCATTCGAGGATCCCGAAGGAGTTGAAAAGACTGGTATATTTAATATGCCGAATAAAGGTGAAAAGGTGTTGGGTGGACATGCTGTATTAATAGTTGGATATGATGATGAAAGAGAATTATTCCTAATCCGTAACAGTTGGGGTGAGGAATGGGGGATTGATGGTTATTTTTGGATGTCATACCAGTTTATTACTTCTGATTCTTGTTCTGATTTTTGGGTAATTGAAAAGATTAAGAAACCAGAAGAATTTAGAACTATGGCAGATATAGTTAGAGGATATCAAATTAGGGAGGATTTTAGTGATTCTGATTCTGATTCTGAAAGTGATATAGACGAATTAAAACTTATTAAAAAATCAGAGTCGAAGAGTAGTATTGTAGAATTGGAGTGATATCATTTCTAAATACATTGGATTTGTTGAGCATTGTTCTAAATTAAAGGATAATAAACAATTTTATCCACTAGTTAATAAAGAAAGTGACCGATATAGCGCAATCGCCTCAATTTGTTAACCCTTTTAACAAAAGATGAAAGGAAATTATTTGTAAAAAATTCAATCAAACACAAATCTACAAACTGGGCAATTATTTTGAATTTTAAACCAAGGTAGGACACAATCATTATGGAATATATGATTGCATTCTGTTTTTCTTATACCAATCAAATTTGTTATATCTTCCAAGCATATAGAACAAATAGTATTTTCATATTTAGTTTCATAATCAACTATTTCAGAATGATTCAAACACTTTTCTATTATTTCTGGATTTAACATAATTATTTCACTAGAAACTAATTTAAATAATACTGCGCTTATAAATAAATGAAAAATATCATAAAATGCATAAATATTAAATAAAATAATATTTAATATAATATGTGTCTTTAATTCTGTACTATTCAGTCCCATTGGTATTATTATATTACCAGATATAGCCACTATTTTAGTAATTAGAGATAAGAATGTGTATAAACACAATAAACTAATTTGATTTCCTGGTTGAGAATAATTAGAAAGTCTTATATAAACTCCATGCAATATAATTAATACGAATACTGAAAAATTCCATATTTTGTAAGAAGTTAATTTTTGTGACATTAAACTAACTGAACTATAAAGAATACTAATCATAAGAAGTAAATGAATATTTTTTAAAAATCTGTTTATTTTTGGGAATGAATCCCATATTGTTATAAGTTGATTATTTAACATTTTATCCAATTAAATATAATTATCTTTATTTTAATTTATATTTTTCAACAATCGTTAATTATATTTAAATTAAAATATTTGATATAACTAAATGTCAAACGTTACTTTTAAAAATGGTGATGTAATGTCTAATCAGTTAGCTGGAAAAACAGGGAATTTAAGTCAACTATTATTTAGACAAAATGAACAAAAAGCTAAAATGAATGAAATAAAATCTTTAGCTCCTTTATTAGAAAAATCAAATCCTTACGATTGGAACAGACAATCAATTGATAAAAATGAAGATGGTGAAACACAGAGATTCGCTATGTTTATGGACCAAGCTCGTATGAGCACTTATTACCAAGATAACCCATGGCCTATACTACAACATTCAGATAAAAATGGTTATAATGGGTTACAGTTAGGAGGACAGATCAGAGGAAACATACCACCTGGATATACACCAGGTAACACACTTACTTCACCTAATATGGATATAAAGATGCAAATGAATAGTAGAAATAGTATAGAAGGATTCGAGAACACAGAACATTTTGGAAATAATAGTTCGGTTATAAGCTGGAAATAAATTATTTATAATAATAAAATGGACTGGAATACAAATAAAATCATCGAAACTGTTGGTGAAATTAGGAAAGATTCGTTATATTTAACAGAAAAAAGTGTTCAGGCAAAATATTCAGAATTTATTGAAAAATTCCCTAAATTATATTATACTTGTATAACCCCAGATTTTGATTTTAAGACATTTCACACTATGCTAAAATATAGAAATAAAGCAGAACAAGATAATATTC
>JQIA01000918.1_pt1 | contig 15576 bp, 5 predicted proteins | sample 811431 | NCBI WGS metagenome assembly JQIA01 (sample SAMN02998118, study PRJNA258478) | marine sediment metagenome | biome: marine; feature: seafloor; material: sediment; isolation source: oil-polluted sediment collected from 3 locations (0.5 km, 0.7 km and 0.9 km)... | place: USA: Gulf of Mexico ... | reverse complement strand
CTCGAACGCCTGCTTAATAACGACGACAGTTTTGATTTTTTCAAACAAGTCATCGAGCAGAAAAATGACTGTCTCGATTTAGAAGAAAACTACAGAGATATACACGAATTCTTCACTAACCAGCTCAATACCTGGCAGCAACTGCAACTATCCCTGAATCGCTTCGACATCAATCGATCAGCTCTGGAAAAAGACGTGAAGGCCGAGCAGGCACTTGCCGAATTAAAAGCCATTGAGTCGGCCACCGCGCCCTATGCTTTGCTCCATAAAGTAGCGGGTTTAATTGCCGTCGTAGAGGCTGTTAACCAGGCAGCGCTTACCGAAAGACGTAGCCATGCAGGGGTACGTGTTGATAATAAAATCAGTCAACTTGAAACTGAAATTAGCACGAGTGGTATTGGCACACCTGAACTCAGCAATCGTCTACTTCGCCCCCTGCAACTGATTAAGACAGAGCTGGAAACTGAAACCAGTATTGCCAGTATTTACATGCTGCAAACGCAAACCGCTGAAGAGAAGCTAGATGACGGCCTTGAAGAGCTGCAAAAGGCCGTTCAGGCTGAAATGGAGAGCAGGGCTAAACTTGCCCAGGCTGCTCAAGCTAACCTGCCCACTCAGACGCCTGGTTCAACAACTGCCCATGACATAGCAGAAGAGCCAGCGGTTAAACCGGTAACGCCGATTACAAAACCTAAACCCATTATCGAAGTCACTACCGCCACTGTTTTCAGCAAAGTCAGTGACAGCGTTTATCTGGAGTCCGAACAGGCCGTGGCTACATTTATCGAGGCACTCAAGGCTGAGCTGTTAACCGAGGTACGCGACGGCAAAAGGGTTCGAATTCGTTGAATGGCTGCACGGCTCGCTATAGCCACAGCCACTTGCGAGTACAGCCATCGCACTATTAACCCAATTGGCGCATAATAAATAACAAAAAAATACCTATACGCATAAAAAATATGCACGCTGCATAAGAAAACAGAAGGTGAACAGTAGAGTGAGCACGGAATGAAGATCGGCTATGCCTGGCTGGCCGAACAGCCAGACCTTAAAGTACCTATGCCAACACAGTACGCCGAAGTGCGCTCGGTAAGCCGAAAAGAGCTTGTCGGAGCCTGCATTGCCGTGCCTGCATCTATGGCCCCAGCCGCCGATAATCTGCTTGAGCACATACTTTTCGCGCTCAAGCATGAAGGCATCAATTTAACGATCCTGGCGCAGGCATTGCCATTAATACTCGAAGCAGAGATCCGCACCGCCTACGATGCCAGTCCCACCAGCCAGTTTCTACGCAAGGCCTGCTACCTGTGGGAGCATTTTACCGGGCAGCTTGTTCAACGGCAGCACAATGCCCTGCGCTCAAACTATGTCCCCCTGTTTGACCCCAAAGACTACCTCACCACCACCGGCAGCCGCGACACCCGCTGGCGCATCCTGTTTAATGGTTTGGGTAGCCTGGATTACTGCGCATCAGTTCACCGAACCCCCGAGTTAATGGCCTTACTGGACAAGAACCTCCTGCAACAGGCCACTGATTTCACCGATGCACTGCCCGCCGATATCCTTAATCGCACACTCACCTGGGCCTACCTCGATGAAACCCGCAACTCCTACGCCATCGAAAACGAACTGCCCGGCAGTGATAAGAGCACCCGCTTTGTTAGCTTGCTGCAACAGGCCCACAAGCCCCATCAGCTAGATGAACAGTACCTGGTGGAGTTACAAAACGCCGTCATTAGCAACCAATACAACCAGGCTGCCTCATTCCGTGTTAAACAGAACTATCTAAGCAACAGCCTGCGCGGCGCGTTGGGCGTCACCTACATACCGCCAGCGCCGGAGATGTCACGGCAGTTGATGGAACAACTCATGGCCCTGGCCAATACACCGCCAGCGGGTATAGATCCACTGGTATTAGCCGCCATCATCTCTTTTAGTTTTGTCTTTATTCATCCGTTTATGGATGGCAATGGCCGCCTGTCGCGCTTCCTGTTTCATCAGGTCTTGTGCCAACAGGGTGCGCTCAAAAATGGCCTAGTGCTACCCGTATCCGCCGTGCTAAAGCAGCAGGAAGCTGCTTATAAACAAGTTCTTGAGGCCTGCTCCGATCCCACCCGCGAATTCTGGGATGTCACTTATATCGATGAAAACCAGATTGAATTCGATTTCATCGGCCATCCCACCCTCTATCGCTATTGGGATGCCACCCCCTGCGTCACCTTTATGGCCCAGGCCGCCGAACAGGCCATTGAACAACATCTAAAAGAAGAAACCCGTTATCTCAAACGATACGACCAAATCTATCAGCGCATCGATAACGTCTATGACATTGCCAATGCCGATCTTTCAAACCTGGTGATGTTCTGCCTCGACCAGCACGGCAAACTCTCAAACAAGCGCCGCAAACAATACCAGTACAAAGTGCCCGAGGGCACCTTTGATGCCCTGGAGCAGGCCTACCGGGAAGTCATCGCCCAGGCAGATAGTGAGCCGGGGCCGAACACCCCTGGCCATCAGCACGACACCAGAGAACCTAGTGAATGAACACCAGCCACATCAAAAGCATGCCCCAAAGCACGCCGCGACCTTTAAATCAGAATTGCAAGAAGCCGTTATCAACGATAAGCGTGCTCGAATTCGGTAGTGAATGTTGGATGTCCTATTAAAGTGAAGAGTGACTTAATGATTGAACAAGAAGGCTTGTCTCATTTGCAAACAATGACCAATAACCCTGCAGTGCAATTTCACGATGGGCAATTAGAGGCCATTATAGAATTGGTACAAAACAGTCGTCAGATGCTGGTGGTTCAAAAGACCGGTTGGGGTAAAAGTGCGGTCTATTTTATTGCAACCAAATTGTTGGTTGATCGAGGGAGAGGGCCATCGATTATTATTTCTCCTCTGATTGCATTAATGAGAAATCAGATTCAAAGTGCGGCTCAACTTGGACTTCGAGTTGTAACAATAAACTCCTCTCTGTCACAACAAGAACGAGCTGCCAATGAAGCAAAAATAATCAACCGACAGGTAGATGCCATTATTATCTCACCTGAGCAGTTGGCGAATGATGATTTTGTACAAAGTGTGCTGAGTAATATTCTCTCAAGCGTATCTTTATTTGTAGTCGATGAAGCACACTGTATTTCAGATTGGGGGCACGACTTCAGGCCAGATTATCGTAGGATCGTCCGTATTCTGCAGGCTATGCCCAATAATCTCCCCGTTCTGACAACCACAGCCACGGCCAATAACCGTGTAGTGACTGATATTAAAAACCAGCTCGGTGAGCATATCTTCATCAGTCGTGGCGGCCTGACTCGGGAAGCACTGCATTTACAAAATCTTCCCCTAATGCCTAAAGCACAGCGTCTCGCGTGGCTGATATTGGCTCTAAACCAGATCCAGGGCACAGGCATTATTTATGCAAAAACTGTCAGGGATTGTGAGTTGGTGGCGGATTGGCTCACCAGTAACAACATTAATGCCAGGGCCTATTCCGGTGGCAGTGATTCAGATGATCGCATCTTGCTGGAAAATGCCTTGCTCAATAATCAGGTTAAAGCCCTGGTAGCGACCTCAGCGTTAGGCATGGGGTTCGATAAACCCGACCTCAGTTTTGTTATTCACTTTCAAGCGCCAGGCAATGTGGTTGAGTACTATCAACAAGTGGGTCGTGCTGGGCGCGGTATAGAGCATGCCTACGGTATTTTAATGCAGGGCGAAGAAGATGAGCGAATACAAGACTATTTTATTAATCGCGCATTTCCTACTCAGTCAGAAGTCGACGACCTTCTACGTGCTATCTCCAATGAAGATGGGTTGAAAAAATCTGAAATTGAAAAGCACACCAATCTATCTGCAGACAATATTAAGAAAGCCCTTAAATTCCTGGCAGTAGAGGATCCATCACCTATCTATAAAGATGGCCCAACCTATTTCAGAACAGCAATTGACTATCACCTGCCGGCAGATCGAATAGAGCGCTTAAGTGCCATTAAAACGGGGGAGTGGGAACAGTTGCAGTCCTATAGCGACCACCAACAATGTTTGATGCGGTTTTTGGCACAATCTCTGGATGATGCACTAGCGGAAGACTGTGGTAAATGCGCTAACTGTGATCCCTCCTCGAAAATATCGATTGAGATTCCTCAGCAGCTTATCCTAAATGCCGCTGAATTCCTCAAGTACCGATACGTCAGAATCAAACCCCGTAAACGTTTCGGTGGGTCAGGTGCATTGGCAAACGAAGCGTTCCCAATCTATCAGTTGCCTTATCAAAACCCGAACTTGCAAGCCCAAGAAGGGTTTGCATTATCTCGCTGGAAAGACGGCGTTTGGGGTGATTTGGTAGCAGAGGGTAAAGCGGCCGATCACTTTAGCGATGAGCTCATAGTACCTATGGTGCAAATGATTCAAAGCATGCCCGTAGAGCAACAACCGAGCTGGCTAACTTATGTGCCATCACCCAGGCACCCTAACCTGGTAAAAAACTTTGCCCATAAACTGGCGCGAGAACTAAATATTCATTGCTCGGATGCAGTAACGATCGCCCAGGAAAAGGCACCGCAAAAAACCATGGAAAATAGCTATCGTCGTAGTGAAAATCTCGATGGGGCCTTTGCGATTGATCAGGCACAGGTATATATCGATTCAGTCTTTTTGTTGGACGACGCGGTAGATTCCGGTTGGACATTTACCGTCGTCGCAGCACTGTTAAAGCGAGCCCATGCTGGCAAGGTATACCCCATAGCCCTAACTTCAACGAGTAAACAAGGTTAATACGTGAACAACAACAATGTAGTACAAGCCATAATGCTGCTGTGTAGTTTTTTTAATAAAACTGAAAGCAGAAATATTAAACCATTAACACCCACAGAGTATTCGCGTTTGGCCGCATGGCTATATCAGCATAAATACACACCAGCAGATTTTATTACGCGGGAAGACGAGCTGCTAACCGAGTGGCAGGACCCAAAGAATAGAATTACCAAAGAGAGACTGGCGCAATTATTACAGCGCACGGCCAGCATGGGCTTTGCCCTGGAAAAATGGCAGCAACAAAATGTCTGGGTGCTTAGCCGTGCTAGCGAGGAGTATCCAAGAGCACTGCGAATATTAGGTGATACACGGTCACCATTGCTTTATAGCATCGGTAATAAATCACTACTGAATACTCCAGGTATTGGCTTTGTGGGTTCTCGTGATACAAACAGTGATGATGAAGCCTTTACAACATCTATTGCTCAGCAGGCAGTAGAACAAGGTTTTACAGTCGTCTCCGGTGGTGCCAAAGGCATTGACCAAACCTCCATGCAGGCAGCGCTCAATGCAGGCGGTTGTGCCATTGGCGTGCTGGCAGATTCATTATTAAAGGCCGCCACTAAACCTCAATATCGTCAGGCTTTGCAAGAGGGGCGGTTACTTTTGATCACGCCTTATTATCCAGAAGCCGGTTTTAGCCCAGGCAACGCTATGGGGCGTAACAAATATATCTACGCTTTATCAAAAGGGGTTGTTGTCGCTAAATCCGACGAAAAAGGCGGTACTTGGAATGGGGCCATTGAGAATCTGAAAAAGCAGTGGGTGCCTATATGGGTACGCGATATAGACAAAAATGGAAACCAAAAACTGATTGAACAGGGTGGCCACGCATTAACAGCTACCGAAGTAGATTTTAAAGTATTGCAAAGCGCCTTTTCCTTTGAGGGGGTTTTGACTCAGAAACAGGTTGTAATCACGCAGGCATCTGGGGTTAAAGAACAGGCGCAAGGAGATATTTTCAGTGGAGATCTGTTTGATAATCCCTCGCAACAAAAAGCCCAAGAAACAACTACAACAAATCTGGTAACGACCGCTGATGTAAAGCCGCCTGAAAATAATGATTCTGAGCCATGTCAGGAGAATCAGGGGCAAGAGAAAGAAAGTCAGGAGAATCAAGGTCAAGCGGAACAAAGCTCAGATGTAAGTATTTCAACATCACTGCCTTCTTTGGGTGCTTTCCTTACCCTGTTTTACCAACAGCTTCAGCAAGATAAAAAGCAAACCTACATACCTAAAGAGCTGGCTGCATATTATCCAGAGCTGAGCGAAGCCATCATAAAACAGTGGTTAAAAGCTTTAGAAGAACAGGGTCTGGTAAAGCGCCAGGGTAGAAAACTTGCCTACACCCTAATAGAAAGCAAATAACGTAAAGGAATACACCAACGTATTATGAACACCAGCCACATCAAAGCCTACGCCCCCAAAGCCCGCACCGACTTTATCGCCGCCATCACCAAACAGGCAGCTAAATACGGTATTACCGAAGCCAGCATCGAGCCGGTTGAAATCAAAGGCGATGTCGCACTTATCAGCGGGCGACCCTTCCCCAAATCCATTGTTACCCCACGAACAGCGCTGATAGACACCATCAAACAAAAAGGCTTCACAGTGGTGATGGAGCAGGTGGCCTACAGCTGGTTTAACCGCCTCTGCGCCATACGCTATATGGAACTACACGACTATCTGGGCCATGGTCGACGAGTATTGAGCGACGCACAGGGAAGTGCTAATGCCGCGGGAGGCAGGACGCCGGGAGCGGCCTCCCTGCAAACAAGCAGCTACCAGATCCTGGACGAATGCCTCGATATTGACCTAAGCGGCCTCGATACAGAAAAAGTACGCCAGCTAAAACTCGATGGCACCAAAGACGAACAACTCTACCGCGAACTGCTACTGGCCCAATGCCACGCCCTGCACCAGGCCATGCCCTTTCTGTTTGAAAAAGTCGACGACCAAACCGAACTACTGCTGCCCGAAAACCTCACCAAAACCGACTCCCTGATCAAAGCACTGGTCAGCGCCATACCCGAACAAGACTGGCAAAGCATCGAAATCATCGGCTGGCTCTACCAGTTCTACATCTCCGAGAAAAAAGACCAGGTCATCGGCAAAGTAGTGAAGTCCGAAGACATACCGGCGGCAACCCAGCTCTTCACGCCCAACTGGATCGTCAAATACATGGTGCAAAACTCACTGGGGGCACAGTGGCTGGCCACCTATCCCGACTCCCCCCTGAAAGCGCAGATGGACTACTACATCGAGCCCGCCGAGCAGACCGATGAAGTCAATGCACAACTCAAAGCCATCACCCCAGAAACCCTCAACCCAGAAGAACTCACCCTTATCGACCCCGCCAGTGGCTCCGGCCACATACTGGTGGAAGCCTATGACCTGTTCAAAGCCATCTATTTAGAGCGCGGTTATCGCCAAAGAGACATCGCCCAGCTGATTCTGGAGAAGAACCTCTTCGGCCTCGACATCGACGAACGAGCGGCCCAGCTCACCGGCTTTGCGCTGATGATGAAGGGGCGAGCCGATGACCGGCGGCTGTTTGAGCGTGGGGTGAAGCTTAATGTGATGGCGCTAGTGGATAACGCGGGGTTCGATGCGGCCGGACTGACGCAAGGAATGGATCTCTTGGATTACGGACTGCAACGGGGGGATCTCACCGAACTGAAGGAGTTATTTGAGCATGCAACGACTTTTGGCTCGTTGATTCAGGTGCCGGAGGAGCTGGCAGTGAAGCTACCGGCGCTGAAGCAGCTGAGTGAGGCGACTAGTCAAGACCTGTTCGTGTCGGAGGCGCTCAAACATTTGGCGCCGTTGGTGAAGCAGGCAGAGCTGTTGGTGGCGCAGTACGACTCGGTTGTTGCTAATCCACCGTATATGGGTAGCAAATTCTATAACTCAAACTTAAAGGGCTTCGTCAACCTTGTGTACAAGGCCGGGAAGGCCGACCTCTATGCTGCGTTTACCTTGCGCAATATTGGATTGACTAAAGACTATGGCCGCGTTGGAATGATTACTATTCCAAACTGGATGTTTCTATCTTCGTTTGAAGCACTCCGGAGAATAGTCTTTCGAATAGCGCCAATTTCCAGTCTCGTTCACAACGGGAGAGGCGTTTGGGGCTCAGACTTCGGAAGTTGTTCATATATCCTACGACCCTCTTCTCCCCAAGCTCTCAGTGGATGCTTCTTGCGTCTGTTTGAGAAGCACGTAAGCGTGGCTAGCAACGAAGAACTGAGGCGCCGTTTTTATGCGAACGCCCGTTTCAATGTTTCCAACACAGAGTTTCGGAAAATCGCAGGCAGCCCGTTGGCCTATTCAATGAGCAAGAGACTGCGCGCGACATTTGATAACTACAAACCGGTGTCAAGTGTCGTTCAGATCAAGCACGGCATGACGACGGGCAATACCGACCGCTTCATAAGGCGTTGGACTGAGATTGCGTCGAAGCAGATGTGCACTGACGCGCGCAGCCAAGATAAAGCTGCAACATCCGGGAAGAAATGGTTCCCGATCGCCAAAGGCGGAGATTTTAGGAAGTGGTTTGGCAACAACGATTGCGTAATTAACTATGAGAATCGAGCTTCGGAGATGCGCGAAGCGTTTTCTGCCGGTAATTTGCCAGGGTTTCGACACGACAATAGTCATCTGTTTTTCCAACCCCTGCTCGTAGGTTCAGGTATCACGGCTGGCGCTATTTCGTTCAGGTACGTACCCCTAGGCTACGTCGTCGACGTAAATCTTCGCGCGATTTATTCAGCACCAGAAGATGCGGCGGAGGATTGTAGGAAGGTTCTCGGCTTTTTGGGCTCTTCCTTGGTTAGCGGGTTGACACAGCTTTTGAACCCGACGCTAGCGACTAACATTGGTGATATAGAGCGGCTTCCCGTCAACCTCGATGGTCAAGACCTCCAGATTGTCGAAGAAGTCATTGCGCAATCAATGGCAGATTGGAACGCCTACGAACGCTCCTGGGACTTCCAATTCCTCCCCATTCTGACGTCCTCCACTAGCTCCACCGCCACCCTCGAATCCAGCTACACAGCCTGGATCACCCAGAACCGCGACACCATCGCCGAGATGAAGCGCCTGGAAGAGGAGAGCAACCGCCTCTTCATCGATGCCTACGACCTGGCCGACGAGCTAACCCCGGACGTTCCCATCGAACAAATCACCCTCACGGTAAACCCCGCTTATCGCTATGGCAGGAAGCTTAGCGAGGACGACCAGTGGACCCGCTTCCGCGAGGACAGCATGGAGGAGCTAGTCTCCTATGCCATCGGCTGCATGATGGGCCGCTACAGTCTGGACGAACCGGGCCTGATCTACGCCCACAGCGGCAACGAAGGCTTCGACGCTCTCTTAGATGATGGCCGCTACACCACCTTCCCGGCCGATGACGATGGCATTATCCCGCTCACCCAGCTGGAATGGTTTGATGACGATGCCGCCAATCGATTGGTGGAGTTTATTAACCAGGCATGGGATAGCCAGCACCTGGAAGCCAACCTCAACTTTTTGGCCGATAACCTCTCACCGAAAAAAGGCGAAGGCAGCCGCGACACCCTGCGCCGTTATTTGAGTAACCAGTTTTTTAAAGACCATCTAAAAACCTACAAAAAACGCCCCATCTACTGGCTATTCAGTAGTGGCAAAGAAAAAGCCTTCCAGTGCCTGGTCTACCTGCACCGCTATAACGAAAGCACACTGGCCCGCATGCGCACCGAATACGTTATCCCACTCACCGCCAAACTCAGCGGCCATGTCGCCAAACTGGAAAAAGACAAAGACGCCAGCGCCTCCACCGCTGAAATCAAAAAACTGGAAAAACAAATCACCCAGCTACACAAACAACAAGCCGAACTCAGCACCTTCGACGAAAAACTCCGCCACCACGCCGACCAGCGCATCACACTGGATCTCGATGACGGTGTGAAAGTGAATTACGGCAAGTTTGGGGATTTACTGGTTGATGTGAAGGCGGTGCATGGGAAGGTGGCCACCTAGAAATGTCTAACTCAGAAGCCAAGTCTGTTATACAGGATCACATTGAAAGAAAGTGCCAATTATTTGCCATTGAGCCTGATACGGTTAGCGGCCATATTGAAAATGAACGGTCTGTTACCAATGACTATCGAGGTAGGGCGTTATTTGAATTATTACAAAATGCTATCGATCGAGCAGAACATTCAATCTGGATAAATTTTAATAGCAATACACATAGCGTTATTGTCGCTAATGATGGGAAGCCTTTTTCTGAGATCAAGAGACCTGGGGAGCCGCGCTCTGACCTGGCTGCACTTTGCTCATTGCATACCAGCAACAAAAAGGCAGGTGAATCTATTGGTAACAAGGGGGTAGGCTTTAAGTCTGTCTGGGAATTTTGCAATTCAGTGCAAGTCAGAACACGGACTAATGTTGGTGATAAAGGTTGGGGTATAAGGCTGCGCCAACCTTTTATAAAGGAACCTTTAGCTACCTGGTGCGACCAAAGTTCGGTTCAAATAATTCGGGATGCTCTGGATAACCCAAATATAGAAACAAAACACCAGGGTAGGGCTCCTTCCTTCTATTTCCCTGAGTATGTTGAAGCCCCCCTTTGGAGCGAAGCTTCTGCAGTAACCGCAATAGAGCTGGAGGAAATAGGTGCTGAAGATTATGAACGTCTTAGTTCTTCTATTTTGCCCAGGCTGTTGAACAGTGCCCTGGTATTTTCGGGTGATATAAGATCTGAAGATACCCAGCTTGAACTTATAGTGAGTGTGGATGATGATCCAGCGGTTCATATTCCCTTGCATGCTGATCCAGAAGATTGGATACGTATCGATATAGATACAGCTCCGTATCTGGATAAGTTGAAGGCCTTTAAAGATATATTGGGTTTTGAATTAAAGACTAAACCCCGGTTAACTTTGGGATTTCCGCATAACCTTGATAAAGACCTTATTACAGAAGGCCGGATTCATAGCTATTTACCGACGAAAGAGTTAACTGGCAGCCCTTTACATATTCAGGGTGACTTCTATTTATCGGAATCACGAAAGCATGTTGAGTTTGGTGAAGATAATAAATATAACGATTTGTTGTTAGAAATAGCCATTGAGGCTTTGGTCGAAAGTATTGAGAAGAATATCCAAGGCATTGCAGCATTACCTTATGTATTAAGCCTTCTAAGTGGGAATGGGCGTCCTGGTTATTACCTGGATAAACATCTTGATCATAAGGAAGGCAAGTTATCTAAGCTTTTGGCCACTATCTGTTTAGAGCAGAAGCAGCGTAGGCTCAGTTTTTATGATGACGTGTATGATTTGATTGGCAAGTACACTCCATCAAAAACAGAGCATTATTACGATGATCATAAAAACCGAACTCTTAAACCTTATTTTCAATCGTTCGAACATAGCGACCTAGACATTGTTCCTGTTGACTTTAAAGATGTGGGAGATGAGGAGAATGATCCCGTAGTAGAAAATTCACGTTCCTTAGACATTTCTGAATCGAACAATACAAGTCTCTTTTGCAGGAAGGGTAAAGGAGCAGATGATGAGGTTAAGGTTGTTGATGTGCCAGGTGTAATTGTTACCAAATGGCGATTTCCTGAGCGTTACTCTGTTGCAGACAATTTAAAATTATTTTCAGCCTGGAGTGATTACGAGGCTGAAGGAGTATTGCGTGCAGTCAAAAGAGCACAGGAACTCACAAAAAATAATCATGAGCGCCTGGATCTATTAAGCACTGCAGCGAATACATTTTCGCCAAAAGAAACCTGTTTTGTTACACGGTGGCGATTTTTACAAAAAAGGGTTCATCCTGCACAACGGCTATTAATCCCAGTGGAGGCTGAGACAGGTTGGGCGGAGGTGTGCCGTTGTTATCTTAGTGATAAGTACCCTCAGCTAAAAAAGTGCTTAGATCCACATGTGGTATTTCCAGTGGACGAAGTGCGTTGTCGTGAAGCATTGGGCGAAAGCTATAAAAGTATATTGAAATTCTGGGGAGTTTGGGATGTCGTACCACTAATATCAGACAAAGGCATAACAAACTTTAAATCCGCATTAATTTCATACCCCGAAGGGGGGCTAGCACTTAAGCTTTTAGCAGAAAGTTACGCTACGTGGGAGCAAATACCTAATTTACATGCGTTGGAAGAAGTATTAGCAAAACTAAAAATCGATCCGTGGCTTCAAGTCTCATCAGGAAGTAGTCAGGCCGTCTCTCCTGAATTTGTTTATTTGGGTATGCCTAACGGTAATGTTGCGGGGTACCACCTAATTAACTCCGGTCACCTAGCTGACAGTGAATTGCACTTACTATCAAAACTAAGCGTAACTCAACTAGATTCTACCCGCAGTCTTAACAAGCTGGTGCAATCTGTGGAGCTGATTGTTGAAAATTGTGACCATCAACGTCAAATAAAAGGATCGTTGTTAAGTGCATACCGACAGCTGATTAAAAGAATAAATAAAATTTTACCCGATAGTGGTGGTGATCCTGACGAAGGTTTATTGAACAGGTTGCCTCTTCTTTACGAAAACGTAACCACTCACGATAGGGGGATAGCCACCGATGAGCGACCTATTTGGTATGCACCTGGCAATCAACGAGTATCAAGATCAAAGATAAATGATCAAAACATGCGCTGGTGGCTGGCTGGTCCGGATGTCGCTACATTAGCAGGTTCTTTGAAGAAAGTTCAGATATTAAGATCGAAAACAAGTGTTGTTCTGGAAGGTAAACCCTCTCTGGATGACAGGCTTCGCACGCACTTGGAAAGAGAATATCTTCCGTTGTTTATGGCCCTGGCTTGTTATGGCGATGTTTATGGTGTGGTTGAGGTTGAAGAATCATCGGTGCAGCGACGCTGGCAAGGGCTATCTGCGTTTATTGTTGACAAGGCAAACCTTTGCGAAAATTTTGGCTCAGAAGGTCAAGCTGTTAAGGAAGTTATAACAAATTTGTCCGACTCCTATGTACTCTGGGAACCACTACTTCCGAATTCGACAAAGGATCTGAAGCTTTATGTCATACCTGGTTTTGAATTTGACAACATAGAATTTAAAAGTAGGGTCTGTTTGTGGTTCGCTGAAGAAGTTTTTAGACGGCGAGAACTCTACCCTCATTTTGAAGGGTTGATTAATGAGAATGTGTCACTGTCAGATTTTGATGTTTCTAACGCAGTACTAAAGGATTCTTTGAGTGTTGTTAAAGAGTGGCTTCCTGAAGTCAAGTTGAATCGTATTATTGATAGTCTAAATGCTAAATATGAGTTAGGTTTAACTGTAAAAAACTGGCGTGAATATGAACGCTATGCACGATTAAATACGACTTACGAGGAAGTTCGTGATTCGCTACCGAATGAACTGCACCCATACCTTGAGCCACTGAACCCGGTTGATAGGAATAGTGATTTGTTGCTCAATTTTGTAGATGAGCATGTGAAGAACTTTGCTGTAGTGTCTAAATATGCCAATTTTACTAACGATGACTGGCTTCAAAAATTTCATGATGATCCGCGATGCGGGTCTTTTTCTTTTCATGCTAATGGATGGGTCCTGGAAATATTAGGTCTATCTGAAAATGAATTTCAGCAGTTAGCGGGAAAAATTGATTATGATCTTGCCAGGTTAAACGAAGATCGGAGTAGTCTGCGTTTGAGTAGTTCCAAGCCAGATAATGTTTGTGTTTCGTTTAGAGTTGGTGATGTGTTATCCGAAGGGACGGTTAAAACGAAAAGAAAATTGCTTGCGAGTATCGATGATGATGAGCGCTTGAACAGTCTTCAAGATAACTCTAAAGCTGGTAAAAATGTCGAAGAGAAATTGGCATTGTTGTGTGCTAGAGATGAAATATATTGCTTGTCATATGAAGAGAAAGAACATTTTTTTCAGTTATTAAAAAACGAATATGAACGAATTGATTTGCTGGGTGCAATATCACTGGACAGGGTGTTCAAAGGTATTCTTGAAAATCTATTGGAAATGAGTGCTGATGATTTATCGGAACACCAATGGAAATCATTAATACACATTGGCGGGATTGCGGATGGAGCAGGATACGATGTGATTAGCTATTCCCAAAAAGCAGAAAAACTTCTATTGATAGAAGTTAAAAGTTGTCGATCTAAAGAGTTATCAATCATGTTTTCTGAAAATGAACGGCGTCAGTCTTTAATGTTTCTATCTGACGAATTTCACACAGAAAATCTTTCTTTAGATTGGCGTATGTACTTTGTGACTGAGGACGGGCAGTCTGATGTGACAACTGCTTTTTCTCAAGTTGTTCATGAGCATGATGAGCAATATGTTGGATGCAATAAGTTTGTTCCCGTTAACTGGAAAATTCTGGGTATTCAGGTTAATCCGTGAAGATCTGTTAAGACGTAACAAAAATTACTTTACTGGCTGAACTAAGAAAGAATTTGTAGGGATTTAATGATGAATTTAAGCCAACTAAAAGCAGGCTTGGAACAAGCCTTCTTCAAAGAAAACCACCGCATCGTCTTCTGGTATGACCCCGATCAATCTTTTGCTGACGAGTTAGCCGATATTGCTTTGCCAGATGTGCAGCTGATTAATATGCACAAGCAATCCGCCCTTGGCATTAAACTTAAGCTTGAGCTGGAAGATACTGAGAGTAAGTACCTATTGTATTTCCCCAGCGCTGAACCCGAGATTGAGAAAGACTGGCTGCTGGACATCAAGCTCTATTCCCGCTGTTTTTATGCAGATCGCTTCTCGATCATTTTTAACGAGCTGGGGCTGCATCAGCAAAGTTTGCGGGAACACCTGGGTAAGCGCAGTAAGTTCCTTTCTAGCAAAGCACGTTTGGCGGGACTGCATCGATATGTGCAGCCTGAGGTTGATGAGTCGCAGCTGGATTTGGCGATGATCGCTGCTGTGGTGAAAGCTGAAAGCGCTGATTTATCCCATATTTTATTTGCCCTGGCAGAAGCCTCTGTTGCAGCAGATTGTGGATTGGAGGCTAACCCGGCGGTGCTCGATGAGCTGGCGAAATACGAGCTGGTGCCTGCTTTGTTAACTGCGCTGGAAGCTGAGGTTGCTTATCCCGCTTCTGTGGAAGAATTGAGCGGAGAGGTTAATTTCAGACTGGGTCATTTCTTTATCCGCTTTTTAACCACTGGATTTTGCGAAAGCATTGGCGATGTGCCTAGTTGGGCGGCTGAACTGGTGATGCCATCTCTCAATGCGCGAGCCACTGCCCGAGCAATATTGTCGCGCTGGCGTGACAGCTCTCGTTATTACAACGCTTTTGATACGGTATCTGGCTGGGTTGCGGAGGCTTTGCGCATTAAAGAAAAGCTTAGCGACTATGATATTCATCAGCTTGCGGATGTCGCTACTTTTGAGGTGGTGGAGCAGAAGATTATTGTTGATTTGGCGCAGGCGATACCGGCGGTGGAGAGCCGTGAGCTGTTGGCTTTAAACGAAGTTGTTTCATCGCATCTGGATACGTATTGGGCGTCAAAACACAAGAGTGATGATACCCGGCGTAAATACCGTACGATTTATACTGCACTGGCGGCTGCTATTGAGTTGTTTCAACTTCGTAAGCAGCATGATACGGGCTTTCACTTTGATTCCTGCGAAGCACTTTATAAGGCCTACGAAACAGACCTTTACCGATTCGATACGGCGTATCGTCATTATTGGGCAGCGTCACAACACGCGCATGTTGAAATACTAAAAAAACTGGATGATGAAGTAGAGCAGTGTTACGCCTACTGGT
>JQIA01000917.1_pt1 | contig 15580 bp, 11 predicted proteins | sample 811431 | NCBI WGS metagenome assembly JQIA01 (sample SAMN02998118, study PRJNA258478) | marine sediment metagenome | biome: marine; feature: seafloor; material: sediment; isolation source: oil-polluted sediment collected from 3 locations (0.5 km, 0.7 km and 0.9 km)... | place: USA: Gulf of Mexico ... | reverse complement strand
AGGGGCACAAGAGCTTCTTAAGCTTGAATCTACGTTTAATAAAATGGCGGACCAACTTTCTATTTCACATGAAGAGCTTGCTGCGAAAGCGGCTCTTTATAACGTTTTGTGTGATACCAATAAAGCCATTGTTCGGCTGGATAATGCCGATGAGCTGTACGCTGAAATTTGTCGTATCGCGGTTGAATCCGGTGACTTTAAACTGGCCTGGATTGGGTTGGTTGATGAGGTTTCTTTGATGATCAAGCCGGTAGTCAGTAAGGGACTAGGCACCGGCTTTATTTCCAAACTGAAGGTTTCGGTGGATCCCAATGTGCCGGAAGGGATGGGGCCAACAGGAGAGGCTATTCGTGGCAATCACTATGTGGTTGTGAATGATTTTCTGCACACTATACAAACATCAATTTGGCATGATCAAGCCCGCCAAGCGGGTGTAAAGTCGACAGCTTCGTTTTCTTTGTCGAATGATGGTCAAGTGATTGGTGCCTTTATCGTGTACGCCGGCACTGTCGGTTACTTTACCGAAGAGATTGTTGAGCTGCTGAACGAGATGGCTCAGGATATCTCGTTTGCACTCACCAACTATCGGCGAGAGGCTGAGCGTAAACGCATGGAAGCAACACTGCGCGCAGCGCAAGAAGTGTTGGGTATGGTGGCTGCAGACCAGCCGTTGGATCAGGTTTTGGGCCAAATATGCCGAAGTCTCGATAGTTTGCTTAACGGTAAGCAAGCCAAAAGCTCGATATTGCTTTTGGAGGATGAAAAGTTAATGTTTGGAGCGGCTCCTGGTTTGCCTGAATCGTACAATCAGGCCATTCATGGACTCGTTATTGGCCCGGATGTGGGCTCATGTGGCACGGCTGCTTTTCTTGGTAAGCAGGTTATTGTCTCCGATATTCAAAAGGACCCGCTGTGGGAAAAATTTCGCTCATTGGCGCAACAGCATAGCTTAGCTGCTTGCTGGTCAACGCCTATATTGGCCATCAATCGTACTGTGTTGGGAACGTTTGCAGTTTATTCCTCCGAGCCTTGTGAGCCTAGCGCGGATGAGCTGGAACTGATTGATCGTTTTGTTCACTTATGCACCGTGGCTATCGAACGTATTGAAACGATGAAGGAGATTAGACGGAGAGAAGAAGACCTGTCCGTCATGCTTGATTCCATTGGCGATGCGGTGATTGCGGTGGATATTGGAGGGCAGGTAACACGGATGAACCCGGTTGCTGAAAAACTAACGGGTTGGTCGGCAGACGAGGCAGATGGCCAGCCGCTGGCTGATATTTTTCCGATTATTGATACGCAAACACGAGCGAAGTTAGAAACCCCAGTAGAGCAAGTGATGTTGAATGGCAAGATCATGGGGCCTGCTAGCCATACCTCTTTGCTCTCAAGAGATGGCACTGAGTACAACATAGAAGATAGCGCAGCACCGATTATTGATGACGAAGGTGTGCTTAAAGGCGTTATTCTTGTTTTTCATGATGTCACTTCGCAATATGCATTACGAGAAAGTCTTCGTGCCAGTCACGAGAGGCTTATCGCGTTTAATTCGGTGATGCCTGACCTGGGTTTTATTCTCGATGAAAGCGGAACGTATTTGGAAATATACGGCTCAGGGTTGGAGCTGTTAGCGGGCTCGCGGGACAAGATGTTAGGGAAAACAGTGACCGAGGCAATTCCCGCAATAGCAGAAATGGTGATGAGTGTTATTGGGGAAACCTTGCAGACGGGAGAAAGCCAGACGGTAGAGTATCAACTCGATGTTGTGGATGGCCTTAAATATTTTGAAGGTCGAACAGCACTCCTGGAGCGAAACTTGAGTGCTGGAACGGGGAAAGTGACCTGGATGGCTCGAGATATTACCGAGCAAAAACGAGCCAAAGAAGAGGTGGTGCAACTCGCTTTTTATGACCCATTGACTAAGCTGCCGAATCGTCGGTTGTTACTGGACAGGCTCGAGCATGAGACTTCGGTGGTTAAGCGTCATCAGCGCGGTGCAGCGTTACTATTTTTAGATCTTGATCATTTCAAAACATTGAACGATTCGCTGGGTCATTCGGTGGGCGATTCGCTGCTTGAGCAGGTGGCGCAGCGGCTGAGTGGACAGGTGCGAGCCGGTGATACGGTCGCCCGTTTGGGGGGCGATGAGTTTGTTGTGCTGTTGTCGGAGTTGAGCGTAGATCCAGAGGTTGCCGCCAGTCAGGCGATGACCGTTGCCGAAAAAATGCAAGCAATCCTAAGTGCCCCATTTTTTCTTTACGAGCATGAACACCACATTTCGGTGAGTATTGGTATCAGCCTGTTTTCTGCTGAGTCAGACCCCAAGGTGGAAGATATTCTTAAGCACGCTGACAGCGCCATGTATCGCTCAAAGCAGCTGGGTCGAAACCGAATCAGTTTTTATCGTGCTCATATGCAAGAGGCGGCCGATCTTCGGCTCCGGTTGGAAAAAGATCTGCGTCGGGCACTTAAACACGATGAGTTAACACCTTTTTATCAACCTCAAATTGATCAGCAGGGAAACTGCGTTGGGCTGGAAGTGTTGCTACGGTGGCAGCACAGCGAATGGGGCATGGTTTCACCGGTTGAATTTATTCCCGTAGCCGAAGAGTCGGGGTTGATTCTTCCCATGGGTGAATGGGTTTTAATGAAAACGTGCCAGCAAGTGAAGCGGTGGCAGGAGCAGGGATTGTTCGGTCAACCCGGTCAGCACGTTGCCGTTAACATCAGCCCAAAACAATTTTCTCAAGATGATTTTATTGAGCTGGTTGCACGTGTGCTTAGTGAGACACAGCTGGATCCATCCGTGCTGTTTCTTGAGATAACGGAAAGCACGGTAATCGATAACGTTGATGACGTTGTTCGTAAGATGGAAGAGCTGAAAGCAATGGGTGTTCGTTTTTCAATGGATGACTTTGGTACCGGTTATTCCTCACTGTCGTACCTTAAGCAGCTGCCTCTTGATCAGTTAAAAATTGACCGCTCATTTGTTATGGACATTGCAACAGATGCCAATGATCGGGCGATTATCAACGTTATTCTCGCCGTCGCCGAGCAGCTTGAGTTGAAGGTGGTTGCCGAAGGGGTAGAAACCAAAGATCAGCTGGACTATTTGGCTGACCATAACTGCGGTATTTTCCAAGGGTATTATTTTGCCAAACCGATGTCGGCTAAAGATTTAGAGGCCTGGATGGCTGAAAGAAACTAGTGCTCAGCGGCCTCTATAGATAATAGAAGCCGCTATTTGGCTTTGTTGTGTTGCCGTTAGTGAGGCTCGTAACGATCAATGATTGATTTCACCAGGCCACTTCGTACGATGTCATCATGCTCAAAATGGTGAATGTGTACATCCGGTAAACCACTGAGCTTCTCCACGGCATCGGCGAGTCCGTTTGGCCCACGGATATCGCTTTGCTTGATGTCCCCATTGATCACTACTTTGCAGTTTTCCCCGATACGAGTGAGGAACATCTTCATTTGCGTCACTGACGTGTTCTGCGCCTCATCGAGAATCACGTAGGTACGCTCACAGAAGGTTTTTCCCCGCATGAACGCCAGCGGTGCAGCAACAATCTTGCCGTGTCGAATGCAGTAATTAACGGTTCCAGCCCCCATTCTCTCGTTGAGGATGTCGCGAAAGGCATCGATATACACGGCAAATTTCTCCTCCACCGCTCCTGGTAAAAAACCTAACTGCTCGCCGGCTTCAACGGCTGGTCGGGTAAGGATAATGCGATCAATTTTCCCTGAATCTAATGCTTCAGCAGCAAGTGCAGCGGCGCAATAACTTTTGCCAGTTCCAGCTGGCCCAAGTCCTATGGTCAAGCAATGGCGTTGGATCGCAGTGATGTAACGTTGCTGGGAGGCGTTTTTTGCTTCTAGAGGCTGGTTCGAACGATTGGGTTTGTTGGGTTGATGTAGGTGCTGAGGATTGATCTCAACGACGGTGTCGTAGGCTCGTTTGCTCTTTTTTCTGACGGGTGGTGGACTGGCCAAGTGGTGTTCGGTCTCGTGATTTCTGCGCTTGGGGTGTCGTTTCGCACTGGTTCGTCTGGTCATAAGAGTCGTTGTCCATTGTCGTCTTAGGGGATCTTCCGGGTTAAGCGATTCCACCCAGGATGCCCAAATAATAGAGGCACCCAGAGGTTGGTTTAGCCAATCAGCCGCTGTTGCTGGTTGTGCCACTGGTAAAAACGGTCGACGCCCTCTGCTCCCATGTATTTCTTTAATACGGTGGGACTGGTTTTCATGAGGTCGACCACTAAAAAGGCATCGAGGCAGCCTGAAAACTGGTTATCGACATTAAATGCCAGTACGCGACCATCGAGCTTGAGGTATTGGCGAATCAGTACCGGCACGCCCTTGTTGTTGCTTTCGATGCTGGAGATAAAGTGAGAGAGGTGCTCGATGTTGCCTAGCAGTCCAATCATCTCATTGGCGCTGAATCCTTTTAACGGCGTCTTGGGCACCACAAAGTTGCCTTTTACTCGAGAGAGTTTTTCGTCATTACCGCATCGTTGTTGTAAGTAGCTGGCCATCACATCCTTGGAAGATTGAGTGTAATCACCTGAAATGCTCACCGGTCCCACTAGGCGGGTGTATTGCGGATGTTGAACCACGTATTGGCCGATGCCTTGCCACAGCAACAACAGCGGCATGTAGCTTTTTTGGTACTCCTGACGAATAAACGAGCGCCCCATTTCCAGCGTTGGACCAAGCTGGTGAATGAAGCGGGTGCTGTAGGTGAACAGGGTTCGGGTGTACAGCCCCTTTTTGCCATGAGTCTTGAGAATCTCATCAGTATGGCCGATACGGTAAGCACCGACTAAGAGATCCTCCCTGTGGTCCCAGATAAACAGGTGGCGGTAGTGTTGATCAAATCGATCCAGATCGATGGACTTGCCACTGCCTTCACCCACCTCACGAAAAGTAATTTCTCGCAAACGGCCAATTTCAGTCAGTATGTTGGGCAGCTCGCTTGCTTTGCCGTAGTACACCGAAAGATGTTTGCTGGTGAGCAGGCAGCGATCGCTATGAAGTTTTTGAATATCAGAAAGTAGCCAGTTTTGGGGGACGGTCGACACCACGTTGACCGGGTCGTTGTTCTGCGCCGGTACTTCTGCTTTTATCTGTTTGCTGCGGCGTTTGTCCGCCAAACCGTAGGTGATCATGCGCAGGTAGGAGGCAATATCAGCATCCGTTTTACAATCCTTAAGCTGCTTCGGTTTGATCAACGAACCAATACGCAATGACAGTGTGTGATTGCGTTTTCGGTACATTTCCTGAGGCAGCATCGCGGTGCGAAGAAGAGGGTGAATCATACCGGCCAGCTGAAAAAAATGGCTGTTTCGACCGTCGATATGGATTGGCAGTACCGGCGCAGAAGATGATTTAATGATTCGACCGATGGAGGACTTCCATTCGGTATCGATAACCGCACGTTTGCGTAGTGATAGGTGGGACACGGCACCGGCAGGAAATACCAGCAAGGCACCCTCATTGCGCAGGTGTCGGGCGGTTTCCATGAGGGGCCGAACATTAAATGTGGTGGAGTTTTTCCGGTTGAAAGGATCAACACCGATAAACAGATCACTGAGGTGAGTTGCCCGCTCAAGTACGTAGTTGACCATTATTTTGAGATCAGGTCGTGTGGCAAGAATTTCACGGGCTAGCACTAGTCCCTCAATGCCGCCAAACGGGTGGTTGGCGACAATCACTACTTTGCCGGTTTTGGGTATTTCACTGAGACTTCCGGAGATGATCTGGCAATTGACGCCGAGTCGGTCCAGTGCTCGGTCAAGAAAAGGCTCGGTGCTTTCCTGGCTAGCGACATCCTGATAGATTTTTGACAGAGGATGGGTTTTTGCTAATTTTTTTAGTGAACCTTTTAATGACTTCTTAACCAACTGCTTCATTGTCCGACTACCCTTGTGGTTTTCGAGTGTTGATAACCAACTTAATTGCTGGTCAATAGTTATAAAGCGGTGATATGTCAAAATGATGAAATAGAAAATATTTATACTGAGCGAATGAGTTCAGGAGAAAACAGTTACCGGAGCTTTATGGGTTTAGGAAAGAAATGGCTCTTTCTTCATCGCTGAAACCGGGTAATGTTCGCCGCTATGTGACTCGGTTAGATGCTTTCTTGATTAACAAAATCAATAATATGGGATTATGTTGTTGAAGAGAAAGGGTCTAGCGTGTTCGATTGCTTTTTGAATTAAGGCAAGCAGGCTTGGTAAATCAATCGTTGATAAGGTAGTCGATGAGTAAGATGAAGTTTCTGACGGAAAGACAAAAACGTGAGCTTGAGTACCATCAAAAGCACGCAGAGTTAAACAAAAGTATTCTTGAAAAACCTTTTAGCTTTGAGGTGGTAACCAGTGGTATCAGGAAATGGTGGAATGCTCATTGGGAAATGTACGCGTATTTGATGGAAAAAAACCTAAAAGATAAACGGGTGCTTGTTATTGGTTGCGGCTTTGGTAGTGATGCACTGTATTTGTCTAAGTGTGGCGCTAATGTAAGCGCATTCGATATTTCTTCAGATTCTCTTGATATAGCAAAAAAGTTAAGTGAACGAGAAGGGCTTAATGTTGATTTCAAAAATATTCCCGCAGAAACACTGAGTTATAAAGATAATTATTTTGATGTTGTGGTTGCACGAGATATTTTGCACCATGTTGATATTGAAAAATCAATAGAAGAGATAGCTAGAGTGTCAAAGCCTGGAGCTATTTTTTGTTTTAATGAGGTGTACAGTCATACCGTCTCTGATCGTATAAGGTACTCATCCTTCGTGACAAAGTATCTCTATCCAAAAATGAAAACATTTATCTATGGAGAAGAAGTTCCATATATAACTGAGGATGAAGAAAAACTAGATGAAGTGGATGTGAAGAAAATTACCTCAGTTATAGAGAATGTTGAAGTTAAAAAATATTTCAACTTTATAGTGACTCGGATTATTCCCGACAGATGGCGCTACTTGGCGATAATTGATCGAATGTTGTTGGTTGTTCTATCACCGATTTCCTTTCTATTAGGTGGCCGTGTGTTAATTGCAGGAAAAGTTAAGAAATAATATTTGTTTGAGCTCGTAGCAACAGTTGAAAGTTTATTTCATTTGGCTACTAGTAATCATATTAAAACGATTGAAAATAAAACATGAGCGATATGAACGTTAAGGAAAAAGGAAGTGAGTTGTTGGCGGCGCTTGATTTGGGATCAAACAGTTTTCATTTGATTGTGGCAAGAATGGACAATGGGAAAATTGACCCTGTTGAGCGAGTTAAAAAAAGAGTTAAGTTGGGTGCTGGTCTGGATGCGCAGCAGGAATTAAGCAACGAATCGATTATGCGTGCCATCGATTGGCTTGAAAAAGTAAAAAATAAAATAACGGAACTGTCACCGGACAAGGTGCGTGTTGTGGCTACTCATACGGTACGCGTGGCAAAAAATCGAAATACCTTTTTGTTGCTGGCAGAACGCGCTTTGGGTTATCCCATTGAGGTTATCTCTGGGCGAGAAGAGGCCAGGCTGGTGTTTCAAGGTGTCACGCGAAGCGAGTCTCTTAATGGGGCAGCGCTAGTGATTGATGTTGGGGGTGGCAGTACCGAATTGGCCATTGGTAGTGGCGATGATCCGGATTATCGCAATAGTTTAAGTATGGGTTGCGTTAGTTACAGTCGTCGGTTTTTTAGTGAAAAGGTCGATAAAAAATCGTTTCGTAAGGCGCATGTTGCCGCGTTACAGCAGCTTGAATTGTGTGCGTATCAATTTAAAGGCACCCATTGCGCTCATGTTTTAGCAACTTCTGGAACGGCCAAGGCGTTGTGTAAAGCGGTAGGGTTGGTGGGCGAGAACACGGAACAGTTGCTGTTGAGTGAACTTTTAGCCTTGCGAGATTTGTTGTGTAACAAAAAGAATCTTTCCAAACTCGCTTGGGTTGGCATTGATGAAAAGAGAGCGGCGGTTATCCCTGGTGGACTGGCCATCATGATCGCCGTTATGCAAAGTCTTGAAATTGAGTCGCTGAGATATTGTGATTCAGCGCTGCGAGAAGGTGTCCTCTTTGAAATGGAGCAAATGAGTGACGATAACAGCACTCGGCTACGTACTCGGCATGAGCTACAAACCGAATACCACATTGATCGCCGTCACGCCCAGCTAGTGGCTGAGACCTGTGATCACCTGTATCAGCAGGTTGCGGTGAGCGGGGATTTAGAGCAGCCAAGCTTGCGAGATTTGTTGCTTGAATCCGCTCAATTGCATGAGGTGGGTTTACACATTAGCGCCAGTAATTTGCAGCGACACTCAGGGTATATTCTCGCTCATTGCGACCTGCCCGGTTACCACCAGGAAGAGCAGGCGATACTGAGTTTTTTGGTGAGCTGTTTTCAAAAACGACTGCGTTTGGATGAGCTTCCTTTATTTCGAAGTGTGAAGAAAGAAACACTGCTGAGCCTGGTGCGTTTGTTGCGCGTTGCGGTGCTTTTTAATCGTTGCCGAGAGCCGCTGTTGTTGGATTTGTTGACGATTCACGTTGAGAGTGAGCAGATGCATTTAACGGTGGATAAAGCCTTCCTGGCTGACAACGAAGCGATTATCGCTGACGTTGAAAAAGAAGCAAAGCTGATGAGAGATATCGGGCTGGAGCTAACGATTACGGTGCAATAATTTGGTCTTAAGGACTCGCTCGGCTAAGTGATCAGCCATCTCGGTGAGGATGGCTGTAATGGAGCAATAAAGCAGCGCCAATGGCAGCACTCGCTAATTGCCGTAGGCGGTGGAGCAGCTACGTAAAATATCTAGCTTGGTCAGAATATCAACGATACGCTGGTTGTTGGTTTGATTGCGCTGATCATTGTTCCGTTGATCTTCGATCACACGATCGCGAAACTCAGTGAGCATGTCTTGTTGTTTGCTGTTGTTACTGCGGGCATCGTAATTGGCGTTGAGTGAGAGATAACCCGAGTTTAACGAGAGTATGCCGAGGTCAAGCAGGGTGATCTCACCGGCTTGATAAAGTTGTCGAGCCAATCGAGCAGCTTCGTCAGGATGTAATTCCCGTACGTTATGGTTTTCTGCCAGCTCCTGCCAGCATCGGTTTGCACGCTGACCTTGTGTCCGTGAGCGATTGTTGGTCGGTAGGAAGGGGTAGACGTTGCTTTGTCGTAGCGGTGCTGCTGCTTGTTGCTGTGATGTCTGGTTCATAAATTCATTCCATTGCGCTGAGTAATTTCACCGGTTCGAAGGTTTCATCGGCAAAAACTGTTCCTCCTTGACCGTTTTGCTGTAAATTCTTTTTTGTTTGATGAAAAGTGTGAATTTGAACCACGGATTGTGGCTGTACGAACAGCGCAATAACGGCGTGTTCAGTCAACGGATGGAACGGTATCGGCATGACCACAGGAAAAACCCCTAAGGCACGAATTCTGGCACTGATACCCGCGCGAGGTGGTAGCCAGCGAGTGACGGGTAAAAACCTTCGTGAAATCGCTAGTAAGCCATTGATTAAATGGACAATTGATGCGGTTTTGGCGAGTGGTTTGGCTGATCGAATAATGGTCTCCACAGACAGCAATGCGATTGCTCAGGTGGCGCTGGATGCCGGAGCAGAAGTGCCCTTTATGCGCCCTGATTTACTGGCCTCCAACACCGCGACAACAGTGGATGTGGTCGCCCATGCATTGGATTTTGTTGAAGCTGAAGGGCAGCGTTACGATTATCTATTATTGCTGCAACCCACCTCGCCACTACGAACCAGCGAGCATATCCAGGCGGCACTTTCGCTCCTGATGATGAGGAAAGCGGATGCCGTTATTTCCGTTTGCCCGGCAGAGCATTCGCCGCTGTGGTGCAAAACCTTGCCGGACGACCTGGCAATGGACAGTTTTTTGCCGTCGCAACAAGCGACACAACGCAGCCAGGATCTTGAGCAATACTATCGGTTGAATGGCTCGATATACCTGGTTAATTGCGAGCGTTTTCGCGCCGAGAACAGCTTCTTCCTTTCTTCTAATAGCTATGGCTACTGCATGCCCGCAGAATCTTCGGTGGATATTGATACGGAACTGGATTTTAAGTGGGCTGAGTTTTTACTGAATGAACGCCAACGTTCACCAACCAAGAGAGCTTGATGTCGCATCAACAGGAACAACTTATGGAGCCCCATCGTTCCCACCGTTCAGGGCGATTGCGCGCTGCGGTGATGGGGGCCAATGATGGCATTGTCTCTACTGCCAGCTTGATTATTGGTTTTGCCGCCAGCAAAGCCTCAACCAGTGAAATTTTACTGGCCGGTGTGGCCGGGCTGGTGGCTGGTGCCATGTCGATGGCGGCCGGAGAGTATGTCTCGGTAAGCTCGCAGGCGGATTCAGAGCAGGCCGACATTGAGCTGGAAAAAAAGCACCTCGATCAAGATCAAGAAGGTGAAGAAGATGAGCTGGCACAGATCTACATCGAGCGTGGCTTGACCGCAGATTTGGCGCATCAGGTAGCGCGGCAGCTGATGGCTCACGATGCCTTGGATGCGCATGCGCGTGATGAGCTGGGAATTTTTGACCGAGTAGCAGCAAAACCAACCCAGGCAGCGGCCTACTCGTTTGTCACCTTTTCAGTGGGTGCGGCGGTGCCGTTATTGGCGGTGCTCATCGCTGTACCGAGCCAACTGGTTGCGATGGTGGCGTTAATGTCACTGTTTTGTTTGGCTATCCTGGGCGCACTGGCTGCTCGTGTGGGCGGTGCCCGGTTGGGTGTTGGCATGTTGAGAGTGACATTTTGGGGTGCGATGGCGATGGCGTTGACAGCAGCTGCTGGTTATCTTTTTGCTATGGTTGGCGCGGGCTAAACGCTGCTGCCGCTGTATCAGTGCCCGTACCAATGCCAGTGTTCAATTGCACCTTGGGCGGTTAGAATCGCTGTAAACATACTAGAAATACCTAATAAGAATACCTTTCGGAGAATAACTAAATGATTGATTTTGACCTCGATGTCGAGAGCCTGCTGGATCGAAAAGTTTGGCGTGCCAACCGCCTGTGTTGGGGCGATATTGTTGATCGCTGCTGCGCATCGTTTGGTGACAAGCTGGCGTTTATCGCCGGTGAAGGTGCGTGTGGTGATGAGTCCAATCAATCGCTTACCTACAATCAGACCCGAGATAAAGTGAATCAGGTGGGTAACGCGCTGCAAGCGGCTGGCCTGGGTCGAGGCGATCGAGTGATCTATCTTGGCACTAACAGTGTCGAGGCCTATTTGGTTTCGCTGGGTGTGAACAAAGCGGGCATGGTGCATGTGCCGATGATTCCCTACTACGCACCGGACGTGATGAAACACGTGCTCGAAGTCACTGAAGCCAAGTTTGTGTTTGTTGAAGCAGAGACCTATCCCACCGTGATCGACGTTCTGCGTTCTGCTGGCCTTAAAGCCGATGCCGTTATTCCTGTTGGCGCGGCGCTTCCAGAAGGTGAACAATCGTTTGAAGCGTTTATTGATGGCCATTCCATCGATGAGCCTGAAGCCGATATTCAGCCTAACGACATTTGCAAAATCCTCTTTACCTCAGGCACTACATCGCTGCCCAAAGGCGCGATGATCTCTCACCTCAATCTCTACTTTGGCAACCTCAGCCAAGCGATGACGGCAACACGCGGCTTAGATATGGAATGGCAGATGGTGGGGCTCCAGCCTTATCCTAACTTTCATATTGCCGGCCAGAGTCTCACTTTCTTAGCGACTCAGCAGGGCGGAACCACCGTTGTACTGAGAGCGCCAGAGCCCAAAGCAATGCTTGAAGCCATCACCCAATACAAAGCAACTTTCACCATTGGCGCGCCGAATATTTGGTACGACATGGTTGAGCTGGCTGAGGCCAACCCAGAGCAGTACTCGATGGAGAGCATGACGGTTGGGCTTTGGGCCTGGGCAACAATGCTGCCTGATTACGCTTACCGAGTGAAAAAGCTGGCACCAAAGATTCAAATGCTGGCCGCAAACGGTCAGACTGAAGATTGCGCTGTCGACCAGCGATTCCCCATGGATTTCTATCCAGAAAAATTTGCCACCAGCTCAAAAGAAGCCAAAAACTTCCTTGGTCTGGCCCATCCGATGCGCGGTAGTCGCTTGATGGATATTGGTGAGGATGACAAATTTGTAGAGCCCTACGAAGAAGGCGAACGCTCCATGCGTAGCCCCAGCTTGATGCACGGCTACTACAAAGATCAGAAAAACACCCGCTCCAGCTACACACCAAAAGGTTGGTTTCGTAGCGGCGATGCTGGCTACCGGGATGACGAAGGGCTGATGGTATTCAACGATCGCATCAAAGATGTGATTAAAACCGGTGGCGAAAACGTAGTGAGTAGCCGAGTTGAAATCATCCTGAAAAACCACCCGGATGTGCTCTCAGCAGCCGTCGTGGGAATTCCCAGCCGAAACTGGGGCGAAGCGGTGACCGCATTTGTCGTAGCGCAGGACCCAACCAAAACACTGGATGTGGCTGAGTTAAGACTGTTCAGCAAGGAAGGCCTCGCCAAGTACGAAGTGCCGAAGAAAATTATCCAGGTGGATGCCTTACCAGAAACCATTGGCGGCAAGATTCAAAAATTCAAACTGCGTAAAGAGCACAACGAGTTGTATAGCGACGAGTCGTAAATCGTTGCGAGCACTTCGCTGTCCAGATCTAGTGGCGGAGTGCTTTGAACGTTTAAGGATGTTGTCGGGTTTAACGCTGCTACCTGTCCGAGGCTGCGTAGCGCTCAGCTTTGGACAAAACTGGATGTGTAGAAACAGAGATAATCAAGATGCCGACTATACTTGTTCTATATAGACTGGCGGCTTTTCTTCTATGCAAATGAAGGAAATGAACCTATCCATGTGCATTGCCGAAAAGGAGAGTTGGAGTGCAAGTATTGGGTTTATGAGGATAGATTCGATATAGAAGAAACTTATTCTTATGGTTTGTCGCCACGGGATAAAAAGCAAGTACGTAAAATCATATTTGAACACTTTGACTATATCGTAGATCAATGGAACGAGTTCCAGAAGAGGAGGTAACGATGAAAAAGTATCATCAAGTAGAAAACGTACAGGTAGAGAAGGGCACTCTCCATCTTATGGTTAATGGTAGCTGTATCCAGTGCGCACTTAAAGATGTGTCTCCTTTGCTATCAGCGGCAAAAGAAGAAGAACAAAAAGAGTTTGAGGTTTCACCTTCGGGGTATGGTATTCATTGGCCGTTAATTGATGAAGATCTCTCAATAGATGGTTTGTTGGGTGTAGCCCATAAACCAAATGCAAATAGAAAAATCGCATAACAAATAGCAGTTAAGAAGAAGGTATTTACTGGCCTGAATTAGACGAAGATCTAAGTGTGGCCGGTTTATTGTTGAGTACTCATTAAAATCAGCAGTTAAAAAAATACTGCACCAGCCACTGGCTGAGTAGCAGAAATAATAATAAGCGACGGTTAAGCGGGGCTTGGAGTACGTTTCAGGAGACCGGATAACCGCAAGAGGTTGATGGCATGATTGAATTTGATCTTGATGTAGAAAGCTTGGTAGACCGTAAAGTGTGGCGAGCCAATAGGCTCTGCTGGGGCGATATTATTGATCGCTGTTGCGCCTCCTTTGGTGACAAGGTCGCCTTTATCGGTGAGCAGGGTGCCTATGGCGATATCTCCAATCAACAGCTCACCTATCAACAAACCAGCGACAAACTCAATCAGGTAGGCAACGCACTGCAAGCGGCAGGGCTTCAGCGCGGTGATCGCGTGGTTTATCTGGGTATCAGCAGCGTTGAGGCTTATCTGGTCTCTCTAGGGGTCAACAAAGCGGGGCTGGTGCATGTGCCGATGATTCCCTTCTACGCCGCCGACGTGATGCAGCACGTATTAAAAACTTGCGATCCCAAGTTTGTTTTTGTTGAAGCGGAAGTCTATCCGCTGGTGATCGACAATCTGAAAAAAGTGGGGCTTGATGCCGATGTGGTGATCCCCGTGGGTGGCGAGCTGCCAGCCGGAGCGCTCTCTTTCGAAGCGTTTATCAAAGATCACTCCACCGATGAGCCCGAAGCGGATATTCAGCCCAACGATATCTGCAAAATCATGTTTACCTCCGGCACTACCGCGCTACCGAAAGGGGCGATGATCTCCCACTTGAATCTCTATTTTGGCAACCTCAACCAGGCGATGACCACCACTCGCGGCCTCGATATGGAGTGGCAGATGGTGGGTTTGCAGGCCTATCCCAACTTCCATATTGCCGGTCAGAGCCTGACGTTTATGCCGATCCAGCAAGGTGGCACCACCGTAGTGCTGCGAATGCCTGACTCGAAAGCAATGCTCGAAGCGATCACCAAATACAACGTAACCTACGCCATCGGCTCCCCCAATATCTGGTACGACATGGTGGAAATGTGCGAAGCCGAGCCGGAAAAATACTCACTGGCCAGTTTAACCGTGGGGCTGTGGGGCTGGGCGACGATGCTGCCGGACTACGCTTATCGAGTGAAAAAGCTGGCACCCAAGGTTTGTTTGATTGCCTGCAATGGTCAGACCGAAGACTGCTCGCTGGATCAGCGTTTTCCTATGGATCTGTGGCCAGAGAAATTTGCCACCAGCGCCAGTGAAGCCAAGAATTTTCTGGGGCTGGCTCATCCCATGCGCGGTAGCCGTTTGATGCAAGTGGGCGTTGATGATGAATTCGTCAAACCCTACGAACAAGGCGAGCGCTCTATGCGTAGTCCCAGCCTGATGCACGGTTACTACAAAGATCCAGAAAACACTCAGTCCAGCTACACCCCAAAGGGCTGGTTTCGCAGCGGTGATCTTGGTTATCGAGACGATGAAGGGCTGATGGTCTTTAATGACCGGCTCAAAGATGTGATCAAAAGCGGCGGCGAAAATGTGGTCAGTGGTCGGGTGGAGATTATTCTTAAAAATCATCCCGATGTGCTCGCGGCTGCCGTTATTGGTTTGCCCAGCAGGCAGTGGGGTGAGGCAGTGACCGCCTTTGTGATTGCTCAAGATGAGATAAAAGAGCTCGATCTGGATGAGCTAAAGGTGTTTTGCAAAGCCAACATGGCAAAATTTGAAGTACCGAAAATCATCCTGCAAGTGGATGCTCTACCGGAAACTATTGGCGGCAAAATTCAGAAATTCAAGTTGCGAAAAGAGTACCAAGATTTGTACTCAAGTTAATGAGCACCCAGTTGGGTGCAGAATAAAAGCCTGACCGATGCTATTTCGGTCATCATCAATTAAAAATAAAGTAACGGCTCAGGGATGACTTGAGTCGTTACATAACAAAGAGAGGTATCCGATGGGTCAATGGATGAACGGTTTCGTGGAGCAGCTGGAGGGCGTCTACGCAGAAAATGCGCTGGGCGGCGGTAAGGAAAAGCAAGACCACCAGCACGCACTGGGCAAGCTCACCGTACGTGAACGTATCGACTTAATGCTTGATGCCGACAGCTTTATGGAAGTGGGTGGTTTAACGCGGGACGTTCAGCCTACGCGGGTCAGTGGTGAAATAACACCCGGCAGCGCCTGCGATGGCGTGGTGGCGGGTTATGGCTGTAT
>JQIA01000916.1_pt1 | contig 15586 bp, 11 predicted proteins | sample 811431 | NCBI WGS metagenome assembly JQIA01 (sample SAMN02998118, study PRJNA258478) | marine sediment metagenome | biome: marine; feature: seafloor; material: sediment; isolation source: oil-polluted sediment collected from 3 locations (0.5 km, 0.7 km and 0.9 km)... | place: USA: Gulf of Mexico ... | reverse complement strand
ATTTCATCAGCAAGCATTTCTCGTGTATTAAATGCGTAATTTTCTCGATCTATTTCTCTCCAGTAACGACCACTTTTTGCAGATAAGGTGTTCTCTTTTTCGAACAACCTAGATAATAAAGCCGTTTTATGCTGACTAAATTCTTTAGCCTGCATGACTTTTAATTTCTGTGCATAATTGCTTAAGAAATTTTGTGTTTCTAGTTCTAGTTGTTGGCTTCCAGCATTAGGAGATTGAACAATGAACGCGATACCAGGGACTTCGAACATGCTGAAATTTGTTGCAAAAACAATGTACCCAAGCTGGTTTTCTGTTCTTATTTTTTCATAGTAAGGTGAAGAAATAATTTGGGAGAGCAATAGAAAGGTAGCTTGCTCACGGTAACTTTTATCAGAACCTTGAACATAAAGAGTATACCCTGTATCAGGGTGATCAATATCTAATGATTGGCTGTAAGATTTATCTGATAATAAGCGGGCTACTTCACCGCGCTTAACTTTTGTTTTTTTAGTGTTGGAATCAAGCATCCACGATTGAATAACACTCGCAATATTTAGTGCGCTGGCTCGACTGATATTACCAGCAGAGAGCGTTACGACTTCGAGTTCCGCTAGTAATCTTTGCCTGAATTGATCAAGATCTGCTATTGATAAATTTGTAATAGCAGCAAGCTTTTCTTTTTCTGTCCATTGAGGCCTTAGTATTAATTTCCTGACTTCACTCGTAGTTTGTTGGTAGGGTTTGCTTTTTGCTTTGTTCTCAAGGGCTCTGGTCATTTGCTCTTTGTAAATATCAAAGCGTTCTTGTTTCAATTGCAAAGTTTTTGTAGTTTTTAATATTTTAGCTAATAAAATATTTTGCTTTTCACTATAGCCACCAATTTTAATGGAAATACCACGGATATGACTGTAAAGGTCATAATTTAAACCTGCTAAATAAGCTGGGTAGGTAAATTCATTCAGCTCGTCTTGAATCATTGATGTGAAAATAGAAGTTAATATCGCATGTTTGGGCGAGTCATTGGCGATAGGTGATCTAAGATTTATCGATAGTGTTGACTTAGGTGTGCCAAAGCTTGTGTCATACAAATACCATAAGGAAAACCCTTCAGACTGATAAAGTTTTTCAGGTGACTCCATTGTAGCCTGATGTAGCATTACAATATCTTCTGGGATGAAATCATTGGGCTCGGGTAGATAAAGCTCTTTCGATATACTTGGATTAGAAAATTTATCGGTTAGTGAATCTGATATTTTTGAGTAAGCGTAGGGAGCTTCATATTTATCGGTTTTATGGTCAGTTTCTAAGCCTTTTGCCATCAGTGATATTTGCACATTGTTTGGCGTTAAAAATTTAAGCAAATTTTCATAAGTAGCAGGGTCGAACGATTCCATTAAGTAATTAACTTGTAGAATATCTTTAGTTTCTACATCTTGTAGTACAGAGGCTAGACTGCTTACATAATGTATTGCTTCGCTCTTTTCTTTAAACTCAAAGGAGAGTTGAAGCATTTTTTTCTGTTCATTAAAGTAGAGGGGGTTAATCCCTTTATCTTTAACTAGCGCTAAATACTCAAATGTTGTTTCTACGATATTCTCCCACTCATCTAGCCCTTTTAGTGTGAGACGATAAGATAAGTTGAAGGTTGCTTCAGCTCCAGTATCAATACCCGTGCCAGCTGATAGACTTTCTACTAGCCCTTGACGTTTTAAAAATGAAAAAAGACTGCCTTTACCTTCGTGACCAATAAGGTTTGATAGGTAGTGAAAAGGTTTGTCTCGATAATATTGTTTAGTGGAGGGTATTGGGAATACCAGTGATAATGAGCGTTTATCCATTATAGGTTCCACTTTCAATAGAGCAGGCAGTGTTCCTTCTTTGAACAGGGGAGCCTTAAATTCAGGTGTGGCCGCATTGTTGTTAGGTACTTTAGAGAACTTATCGGTTACCCATACTTCTAGTTGTGAAATGGACTCACGGCCAAGCACTACAAGTTTCATCTGATTCGATGAGTAGTATTGAGTATAAAAGTCAATTAATACATCGCGGGTCATTTTGTCTTCACGGTCTGATAAAGTTGTTAAGTCACCTACTGAAAAATTATGGTAGGAGTTTTCAGGGTTTATAGTCGCTTTAAAGGCCGAGAAGTAACGCCTTGAATCGTCTTTTAGCTTTGCAGAATACTCAGAATGTACGGCATTTTTCTCACGATCAACATATTCTGAAGTGAATGTAGGGGCTATAAATTGTTGAGCAAAACGATCTAGTGATGGCTCTAATGAGTCTGCGTTTACATCGAAAAAGTAATTGGTGTTATCAAAGGATGTATAGGCGTTATGGCTTCCTCCTTGTTTATTTATGAACGCCTGATAGCTCCCAGCTTCAGGGTACTTTTCGGTGCCCAGAAAAAGCATATGTTCTAGAAAGTGAGCTAAGCCTTCGTAACCCTTAGGGTCAGAACCACTACCTACTTTAACATCTAAAGCTGCTGCGGCTTTATCTGTATTTGCATCCGAGATGAGTAATACTTCAAGTTTGTTGGGTAACGTGATTGATTTGTATTTTCGGTTATCATTTGGACTCTGAACAATATTTAAATTCTGAACAGAATTTTGGCTCAGAGTAGAAGCAAAGGCGCTATTGAACATTAGCGCTACAAATACAAAATAAATTAAGCCGTAGGTTTTTGTTCTTATGGTCATCGGTAATCTCATCGTGTAGGAAGGCTTGTAAGTTTTATCGTTTACTAGTGGAGGTTGTTCTCCGGTGTAACCGTTGTTAGGTTTTCTAAAGTGTCTGCCGCGATTTTGTGTGCATCCTGGAGATTTATAGTGTTGTTTTTGATTTGTTCCAGTGCTTTAGTTGCCGTCTGAAGTTCTCGTTGAAGAATATCAGATTGTTGATTAAATGCGGTATCAATGGCGCTATAAACGGCTTGTATACTTTTCTCTCTGTCTATTGGATTGCTTGCGGCTTGGTTTAACGCCTTTAAACAGGCTTTTGCGATTTTGTTATAGCGTTGATCTTGCTTGGAAGCCATAGTTGTAATCTCGAATAATAGTTAAAAGAGTAAAGCAAATTTAAGCCGCTATTATGGCAAGTCAGGCATAAATTAGCACCGATTGATTGATAAAAAATTTGTAATAAAGGGTAAGAGAATATATCAAATAACCAATTCGACTATCATATTATTTTATAGAATAAAATATGCTCAAAATACCAATAATTTGTTGATTTTGATCAGTTCACCACACCTTACTTATTGTTATAAAAATAGTGAAGGAAGTAGGGGTTTATCAGTTGATAGATTCTAAATATAGTAAGCAAATGGAACGATTATTGAGGATAGTGGTATGGGTAATAATGATAAAAAAATAGCCTTAGTTACTGGTGGGACTGGTGGGATTGGAACCGCTATTTGTCAGAGATTAGCGACTGATGGTATGAAGGTGGTGGCTACTTATAGCCGTCCGGCTAAGAAGGAGCAAGCTGAGCAATGGCTTGCGGAGCAAAGAGAGCTCGGGCATGACATGGAATTGGTTTGCGTTAATGTGAGCAATTTTGATTCATGCGAACAGGCGGCGACAGATATTACTCAACGTATAGGTGATGTTGATGTTGTTGTAAATAATGCCGGAATTACCCGTGACTCCGTAATGAAAAAAATGGAAGTTGGGATGTGGGATTCAGTCTTACAGACAAATTTGAATAGTGTATTCAATGTTACTAAGCAGTTTCTTGATGGTATGATTTCAAAGAAGTATGGTCGTGTTATTAATATATCATCAATTAATGCTCAGAAAGGTCAGTTTGGGCAAGTTAATTACTCTGCAGCTAAAGCAGGCATGCATGGCTTTACCAAAGCACTAGCGCAAGAGGTTGCACGTAAAGGTATTACCGTAAATACGATTTCACCGGGTTATATTGCTACTAGTATGATTATGGCAATTGAAGAAACAGTGAGAGATAAAATAGAAGCTCAAATCCCTATTGGCCGTTTTGGGCAGCCAGAAGAAATTGCTAGAGTGGTTTCCTTTTTGGCCGCAGAGGATGCAGGTTTCATTACCGGTTCAAATATATCGGCAAATGGTGGTCAGCACATGTTCTAAGCGTCTTTTCTACGAGACCTGAATACATCTCAAGGGAGCACTTTATATCGGTTGTTCTCTTGAGGCCTTTCTTAAAGCTTGCAGGGCTAGTTTTTTCTGATTAAATTTATAAAACTCTGTTTTTCTTTTTGAAAACCTTTACGCAAAAGAATGGGCGTTGTTTCTCTACTTCTCACTCCCCCTATAATATTTCTAAGTGCTTTATTATCAAGTTCTTTGCTGTCATCCAAATCATGAATTTTTAAAGTAGTCATAATTAATCTCCTTACGCTCTATTTACGAGATAGCAATGAACAATAGAGCGGATACATACAGTATAGCTGAGCATGAAGTAGGCATTAGCGTAGAAAGAAATAAAAAGCTAACCCTATAAGTAGAGACAATATAAAGCCAGCAATAGCCCACGACCAATCACTTCTATGCTTACTAATAAAACTGTTTTTTATTGGACGTTCAGTGTTTTTTGAAATGGGTAACAGCGTTGTTTTCTCCTTATTCTGAAATAGTCGTGTATTATCGTTGTTTACATCTTCATCAGTGCTGCTTAAGAGCGTTGTCTCTTCTTCTATGTCATCTCGTATGATTGTACTTTCCTCTACAAGTAAAGAAGACGTGTAGGGTGATGGCCCTAGTACTTTGAAGGTAATTTTATCAAAAGTAATCTCATCGCCAGGTGTGGCATAAGCATTATCTATTTTAATATCATTTATAAATGTCCCATTGGTTGAGTGTAAATCTTTAACTAATAGCCTATTACCATCAATTGTCAGTAATGTGTGCTTTCTAGATAAAAGTCCATCAAGAATTACCAAGTCACAATCAGGGTCCCTACCCACATAAGTCGAGGTTTGAAGTAGCAAATATTGACTATTTAATAAGTCTGATTCTTTTTTCAGTGCCCAGTCCCCCGGTCTGTATTTCTCAGATTCAGATACTTCAATTTCTATTGATGCCAGTTTTATACGATCCCAAGGGTGAAGTTCTTTGTTACGGGATATGCGATGATTATTAACAAACGATCCATTTTCACTCAGTAAGTCTGATAAAAATATTCTATTTTCTTCAATCGTAATCTCGGCATGAAAATCAGATATTCCAGGTTCATCAATAACTACATCATTACTAGTATCAAAGCCGATAGAAATGGTACCACCAGATATTTTTTCTGGCGGTTTATTAATGTTGATAAATTGCAATAACAACATATTAAAACCTGATGATAGTTAATTACGGGGGTAAAAAAGAACTTGTTTGAAGCTTGAGTAATACGGCAACGAATAAAATGAGGGTAATAAGAACAAGAAAAAAAATACGACCTTTACTAAAATCTGTTGATTTTTCTATAGCGTGGACGGAGTGTTTAGGGGTTGTTAACTGAGTCTCATTGATAAATGGAACTGTGGCGTCAGTAGTACTTTCAAATTTATTATTGTTGATAGGGGAGGAAATTATAAATACGCTGATGTTGTCTTTACCTCCTTTTTCTAGCGCCGCACTGATAAGGCTATCAGCAATTTCCTGGCTAGATGCATGATTATTAATTAGCGCTTCTATTTCATTATCACGCAGCTCGCTATGAAGGCCATCACTACATAAGAGTATTTTTTGATTTTCTAACCATTGGTCATGAATATTATCAACGCTAATATTTTTGTTGATCATTCCTAATGCTTGAGTAATAACATTTGATTGAGGGTGATGCCATGCCTCTTCTGCTTTAAGTTCTCCCTCATCAACTAAGTGTTGAACATAAGAATGGTCATGGGTGAGGAGGGATAATTTTTTGTCCCATAAGTAGGCTCGACTATCACCGACCCATGCGATTTCATAATCTGTTGAGTCGCCACATTTAAGCGCAACAATGGTAGAACCCATTCCGTTAAGTTCTGTATGCTTTGAGCTGTCGTAAACAATGGATTGATGAGCCGTAAGAATAGATTCAGTGAGTGACATTCCACTGTGAATGTTATGAATAACCACTTCAATAGCTGTTTTACTGGCTACTCCTCCTCCCTTTGCACCGCCCATACCATCGGCTATAAGCCATAGTCCCATTGCTAAATCAGCTTTATAACTGTCTTCGTTATTTAATCGCTTTCGGCCAACATTGGTTCCACCTCCAAAACTGAGTTTGGTCATATGGATCACCTCGTATAATGTTAGTTAAAAATAGCAGATGATTTCTAAGTTGGATAGTAAGTTCAGAGTAATCTAAACTAATAGATAGCCAATAAAAGAAGGTATTACGGTGTGTAAGATTAGTTGGGTAGTAATACTGAAAGTAAACATTATTTACTTAACGTTAATATCTTTTTTTCCAATGGTTATGAGTGGGTGTAGTTTATCAACCCCCATGGATGTAGGTGATGGAATATTTCAAAAACTTGAGGTGGGAGATAGCTTTACACACCGCGTACTTGTGAAGCCAGGGAGTGGTGAAATACTTCATATCTATATTGAAGGTGATGGGCTTGCGTGGCTAAGTCGAACTAGGGTCTCTTCAGATCCAAGCCCTAAAAACCCTCTAATGTTTAGTTTAATGAAACTGGATTCTGCGCCTGCTGTTTACATTGGCCGACCTTGTTACTTTATGCAGGGAAATGAACTCGATATTGAATACCCTGAGTGTTCACCATATTGGTGGACCTTTGGCCGGTACAGTGAAAAAGTGCTTAGTAGTATGGCTGTTGTTGTAGCTAAAGAATCTGAAAATTATAAACAGATTGTACTAATAGGGCACAGTGGAGGCGGGACACTAGCAACGCTGTTAGCAAAACGAAATGATAAAATCAAAGCGGTAGTTACTGCCGCCGCTAACTTAAATTTGTCTGAGTGGGCTGCGCATCACCAATATACTTATCTATATGGATCTCTGGATCCAACACTATTTTTGGTATTGCCTAATGACATTGTTCAGCTACATTATCTTGGTGATGCTGATAGTGAAATTAAAGAAGGCTGGCAGAAAAAGTACTTAGCACGTCATCCAAATGCATCCCTCATAATATTACCAGGCGTAACTCATCAACAAGGCTGGGACACTCATTGGCCAGCCATTCTAAGGGATCTTTCAAGTCAGCTGTAATCGTTACGCTTTAATTAAAATGCGAACCTAGCTCCCAGAGTGAAAATTGTATTGTCTACGTTATCCAGACCAACTGGCGATTCAATATCGAAGTAAGCCTGACCTGAACGATAAACAGTGGAAAAGCCTAACCCTACAGTAAAGAAATCTTCATCTGGTTCATCAGTATTGAGTGTATACGTCGTATTTAATGGGTCGAAAATATACTGGTATGAAAGTTTTCTTGAGTCATTTTTAAATTCATGATGCCAGTCGGCTCTTACGTAGGGTACAAAAACACCCCAGCTAGTGCTCATGTTATAGGCCGCCTCTCCGCCAAACACGGTTTGTAATGAATCAACGGACTGGTTAGACACGGCCATATTTATTTCTTGGTTAGCGCCGCCGGTTTCCGCATATCCATCAATACTGGCATCAAGGTATTTAATCTGTGCATAAGGCGTGTAGTCCATCGCATTCTGGTTAATCGTGTACCCAGCGGCAATGTATATGTTAAATTGGTCCCCATCAGTGCTACTTTCTGCTTTTGAATTTACGCCTGGGACCGCTGTATTTGAAGCATAAACAATATTTCGTTCTGAGTCGTAATCATACTGGCCATAACTTAGCGAACTGTCGATATACAAGTTATTGATATAATACGTACCGTAAAGGGTAAAGTTATAACCCTCTACATCTTGAGAACCACCGTTATTATCGTAGTCTGCTTCAGCATCTGTATAGCCTATTGCAACACCTCCCACTAATGAGTTATTAAATCTATAATCTCCCCCTGTTGTTATTCCAACGCTGTCTAAATCAAAACCTGTTTGTCTTTCAGTTGCATCCCTTTCCCCTGTAGAGTAAATACCACTAATGAAAAAGCCCCACGGCCCCATGTTTTCTCCCGCATTACCCCCTGTTTGTAAAGAGTTAAGCTCATTAAAAATAATCTCCTCTTCAATAGACTTGAATTGTAAACCGCTAAGGCTTATGCCACTACTTCCTGAATGAATATCAGCAAAGCGAGTTTGAATGTTAGAGAGTTGTCCATTTGAAGAGCGAGTAGCCCAGTCTCCTTGAACACCCACTTCTTCATCGGCTAACTGGCCCATTGCATTACCCAGTTCAGATTGTGATAGTCCTAAGGAATTATCCGTTCCTGTTTCAGAACCAACAACTTCATTAGCTGTTTGTACCATTTCTCTACAGCGGAAAAATAACTGTTCCTCGTTACCTGTGAGGTCATCTTTTATCCCAGCTAGTTGAGGGCAGATAACATCAATAGCTCCCCCCATACTATTTTGAACTTCATTACCAAAATCGAGTTCACCCAAAGCCGTGGCACCACTGTTACTACTTACCAGGGTAAAACTTATTGATATAACGAAAAGGTATATTTTTACTTTTAAATTAATAAGTTGAAAAAAACTATAGTGATTCATCGTATTCCCCCTTAGGGAGTTATTTGAAATAACTTACGAGTGAGCTATTGAGCATTTATATAGTTAACAGAAAGAAAATAAGCAAGAAAAAGTGATCAAATAATGAACAGGTTCTATGCTGTATTTAAGGTATAAAGACGTTAGGTGGATGAAATGAACAAAAAAGAAGAGCTTAAACATATTCTATCTCTTCATCATCAATGGCTTCAGTCGGAAGAAAAAGAAGGGAAACGTGCAGACTTATCGGGGGCCTCGTTAGAAAAAACTGATTTATCGGGTGCATGGTTAAGTGGCGCAGATTTCTCTGGCGCATCGCTCGTGGGGGTGAACTTATCAGGTGCTCAGCTGGTTCATGCAAAATTTACCGGTGCAGATCTAAGGGATGCCAACCTATCTGGAACAGACTTGTTATTGGCTGATTTTACTGGTGCCAATTTAAAAGGCGCTAACCTATCTAATGCAGCGCCCAATCTTGAGGAGGCTTTAGTACGTACACGTAGAGGTCCGAAATTTAAAGACGCTGACTTAACAGAGGCCAATTTAACAGAGGCCTATTGTTATATTTCAGATTTTTCAGGTGCGAAGTTAACCCAGTGTGTATTTGACCGATGTTGCCTTGTGCGTGCGAATCTTTCCTATGCTGATCTACAGGCTAATAGTTTAAACTCGGCCAAATTATCTCAAGCTGATTTAAGTTACTCTGACTTACGAAATTCGAATTTGGAAGCGGCTATTTTAGACCATGTAAACCTTAGTCATGCAAAATTAAGTGGCGCTTTATTGCAAGGAGCCAACTTAAAAAATGCTAACTTGGATAATGCACAGGTAGAAGATGTACATTATGATCGAAAGGGTGTGTATCGAGGAATACGAGTGGCCACTTGCTACGGTAGTAGCCGCTTTAGACGGTTTGCGCAGGATCAGGACTTTATTGAAGAATTTCGCGAAGCTCATCCAGTGTACTATGCATTTTGGTTGGCGTTAACCGACTGCGGTCGGTCGATGTTAAGAGTTGTTATTTGGTCAATTTTTTTTGCTGTTCTATTTGGTGTGTTGTTTTTTTTGTTGGGGGAATCTTCTTTTGATATTACTCATAAATCGACACTTCCCTGGAGTTTATTCACCATGGTTTATTACAGTGTAGTAACTTTTACTACATTAGGCTTTGGTGACATTACGCCCACTACATCGCTTTCAGCAACTTTTGTAATGATAGAAGTAGTTTTTGGTTATCTTATGCTAGGGATTCTTATTTCTATTTTGGCAGACAAAGTGGCTCGTCGTAGCTGACCATTTCATTATTTTTGTTTGTTTATAATGAACAGTTTTCAAAAATATTTTGCAATAAGAAAATAGTCTAATCGTTTGTAGTGTGCAACGGTCCGTTTGCAACTAGTCTGTATTCTATGAAGAAGTTTATATGGAATAGACCTCTTCATTGTATCGAAAATGAGCATGAATATCTGGTGGCACTGCATTTGCAACGGCTATAGAAATAGCCGCATATACAGTTATCTTATATAACGACCCTGTAGAGCGCGGTACCACTACAAATAACCGGGTTATTGTTCATGAAAAATATGACTACGAATACATTAGGGGGAATTACCCTCTATCGAATTTTACAAACCGGACTTATTTTCTTCTTAGTTCAGCTGATTGCTTGTGCTGATATAACTCAGCCTGAATATAGCCAACCAAACACCCCTCAAAAAAATACATGGAAGGCTTCAATTCCTGATTCAAAAGAAGTCATAAGGCCCGATTGGTGGGCAGGGTTTGATGATGAATATTTGAGTGAGCTGGTTGCAAAAGCCATAGAGGGTGATTATGACCTTAAAATGCTTGCAACAAGAATTGAGGTTGCAGCCGTTGCTGCAGATATTGAAAAGGCGTCGGCACTCCCAAAGCTAACCCCAGACGTTAGTAAGCGATTTCAACGAGATCCCTCAGGAACGAGTGATACTTATTCGCTGTCATTTAGTTCTAGTTGGGAGCTCGATATATGGGGCCGAGTACAAAAAGGGATTGAGGCCAAGGAGTCTGAATTTCATGCAACTGAAGCCGACTGGATTGCGGGCTATTTGAAATTGGTATCAGATGTTTCTAGTAAGTATTTTGAAATTCGTAAACTTGATCAGCAAATAGAGCAGCAGAAAAAATCAATTACTCAAAACAATTTAGTATTAGTCATTTACCAGCAGCAGATATCTGAAGGCCTTGTTTCGCGATCTAAAGTACTTCAACAAGAAGCCGAATCTCATAGTAAAAAGAAAGACCTATTAGAGCTAATAAGACAGCGTGACATAGCAGAAAATTTATTAGCAACGCTCTTGGGTATTCCTTCCGGTGAGCTAAGCGTGCCAGTATCTGCGGGAGGCAAGGTTATTAAAATTCCAGATGTTCCTGTAGGTCTACCGTCTACACTATTATCTCGAAGACCAGATCTAATTGCTCAGGAGTACAGGGTCTTGGCTGCTTACCAATTACTGGGGCAAACCAAGTTGGAGCAATTGCCTAAGTTTAGCTTAACTGCTGATGGGGGCGTCTCAAGTGATAAATTGAGTCAGCTACTTAATAAATGGTCACTTGGGCTTGCTCCCTCCGTTTCAATTCCAATATTTGATGCGTCAATCAAAACCAATATTAGAAGTAATGAAGCTCAGGTGAAACTTGCAGAAGATCAATACCGTAAAACTGTGATTAAAGCCTTCGAAGAAGTAGAAAATACATTGATAAATTTATCCTCACGGAAAATACAACGTAAGAGTTTAGAACAGCAAGTTGATAATCTTGAAATAGTTAATCGTAATATTAACTTACAGTTAAAAGAAGGTTTGGTCTCCCAACTTGAAGTGTTTGAAGTAGAGAGAACATTGTTATCTGCAAAGCAGAGTGTTCTGGAAATTGATCAGCAGCTGCTCGCTGATACAGTGAAATTATATAAAGCATTAGGTGGAGGGTGGCCAGAGGTTGAAGTTCGATAGACCTAAATAGCGCTACTCGTAAAGTGGTCATAAACCAAGTTTTTTGATACTCGAATGAGTAATAGAAAATGAATGTATGCTTAAAACCCGTTGATGAACTGGGTATGGATGATTTTTATATCGATGGTAACCTGCTTTCAATAGGAAGGCAGGAGGAGCCGTTTGTATCATGTAGTCATTCATCCGTTGCTAAATTATCTCGAAAGCATGCGCGTGTTTTTGAGGAGGACGGTGCGGCCTATGTTGTAGACTTAGGAAGCTTGAATGGAACAAAACTAAATGCTCAGACTGTCATTGAAAAACCAATAAAGCTGTGTGATGGCGATAAAATAGAGTTTGCTGGTCTGGCTTTTCAGGTAGAAATTGAAAGTACGTCTAATGATAAAGAAATAGAAACTGAAAACGAAATAGGTGTGGTGTTAAGTCCTGATAACGAGAACAATGGGCAAGCGCTTTTGGTCACAGAATTTCCCTTTTTAGTTAGCAAATCAGAAGGGGCTTTTTATGATAATAAAGAGCACTTCAAAACGGTCCATCAATATATTTCTAGGCGTCATGCTTATATTTTTATAAAAAATGATCTTGTCTATGTAGAAGATCTTCACAGTACTAACGGCACTTATAAGAACGACATTAAGTTAGAAGATGAATCAGTCACTTTAGAGGATGGTGATGTAGTTGCATTTGGCGATAGGGAACTTAGATTTCAGGTCAAAATATTAAAGCAAGAAAGAACGGGGACATTACATGTTGCTGAGGGAGATGTTACCGAATCAGATAAAGCAACAATAGTGAGCGATGTTCAAAACGCAACTGAGATAACGACATCATCACCAAAAGACTCTTCACAATACGGCGACTTTGATGTAGAACCGGGTACTATTTTGGTCGATAGGGCTAGCCCGTTCTTAGATATATTCTGCCCTGACAATAACCCTAAAACATCTAAACCAGAGCCTGCTGAAAGAGCAGAGAAAGAACAGAAAGTTCAGTCTGAGCACCATAAGTCGCCTTCTGTGTTTAGACGATTATCTGTTTTCTTAACAGAGTTGAGATCGGCTTTGAGTGGTAATGGTGCAGAGCAGGGAGATTCAAGTGACAATCAGCACAGTGTATTTAAAAAAACAGGTATTGCACTCATTGTTATTATTTCCATAGTCGCTTTAGCCTCCGTATTGTTCTTTAGAGAATCAGCTGAACGCGATATAACACGCTTGATTGCAGAGGGGCAATATCAAGATGCTGCTGCTATGGCAAACCAATATCTTTCAAATAATTCATCAGACCCATTCGTAAATCGTCTAGCTCATGAAGCTTTACTAAAGACGGTTGTTCCAGAGTGGCTATCATTGATAGAAAAGGGTGATTTTAGTGAAGCTAATAGCTTGCTAGAGCAGGCTATTAAAGCTAATACTTACAACACAAGTGGGTTACAGGCGTTAAGATTACTGTTATTAGTTGGTGACTTTGAACGATTCATTCAAGGTCATGAGAATGAAACACTGACCTATATTTATCTTACCGAAGACAAAATAAGTGCCTTGGTTAGCCGGTGGGAGGCCGATGCCAGTGGCTACAGACAGACAATGGATAGAATTACGTCTGTAGTGCCCGACTTTCAAGTGAGTCATGCAACGCTCTATAGCCAGTTAAGGATGTTGAGTGCAGAGCAAGATCTTTATAGTCGTCCTCTTAGCGTTTTTAAAAAGGAAATTAGTTCTAGTTTAGATGAAAATTCTCCGGGGACACCAGAAACCCTAAGCTTGGTTATTGCTCATTTTATAGAAAAGTACCCTAGTATTGGTGGAGTAAAAGCACTTGAGGATGATCTTAACCGTTACCTATTGATCAAGGCTGCTGTAATAGAAGATGACCCCATTGCGTTAAAACAATTAGCAGAACACCTTAAATTTAAAACACCCCCATTCAAACAAAAAGTGCAGTCTCTACTGGTTAATATGCCCACCGATGAATTTGTTGAACAAATTGGTCAGGCGGGTGACTTATGGGCTAAGGGCGAGTTAGAACGCGCGATTACAATACTTCAAACTTTGCAAGGACAGTCGGAAACGCGTTTAGTGGAAATACTCATTAAGCGTTACCTTAATGTTAAAGAAAGCTGGGATGCATTAGGGGGAGGGGATGGTGGCCCCTACGCCAGGGAGCAACTTATTGAATTGTATAAATTGTTAGATAAAGAAAAGGATGCCTATTTATGGACTGTTTTACAAAGCGAATTTGAAACACTTGAAATTGAAATACAGAAGCAGGCCGACAAGCACATTATTAGTGCCAGGAGAGCATGGACAGAATACCTGAAAAATGGAGGTATATGGGGTGCGCTTCGACTTGAATCAGAAATGTCGGCCACTTATTTACAGCAAGCAAAACTTCTCTCAGATGCCTTTAATGACGTATCGCTTGGCGTTGGACTTTATGACATTTTAGACGCTCAAAACCCACAAGTGATAACGGCTTTTGAAGCGCAAGTTAAAGGTGAATCCTCACGACAAAGAAAGTGGATTAACGACTTACATCTAGTGCTGGACAAAAGCGCGCGTGAAGCGAAAACAAGTAAGCTTCCGTCAGAAAAGGAGTCTTGATATGAAACCACTCAATCCGAAGTTGAATTCTTTATCCCACGCTATCGAAGATCATAGCCCGGAGGGCGTAGATATTCTCACGTCTGAACCGTCCCGGTTTGCCATAGCAACTATTTACCTGTTGTTTTCGATGGTTTTTGTTTGGGGGGTATGGTCTTTTTTTGGACGGGCTGATGTGATCGTTACCACCCAAGGGGTTCTATCTCCAGAAGCAACCATTAGGCGAGTGTATGCACCGGTAAAAGGCGAGTTGGTAGATATTTATATATCAGAAGGCGTACCTGTTTCTCAAGGCGATGTACTGGCGCGAATTAATGCCAGAGATGCTGTTGCACTTGCCTCGAAGGCAATGGAGGCTCAATTAAAACTAGCTGAAGCGGAGAGGGAAAAGAAATTGTTTCCCACGCAAAAGCGATTACTTGAAAGAAAGGTCTCAGCGATAAAAACTAAACTGGAAGTTGAAGAAGATAAACATAAAATTCGTGTAGAAGATGGTTTAGAAAAATTAGCGAGTTCACACCGTAAACAACTCGCCAAACAAGAGTCAGTTTTAAAGAGTGCAGGTATTGTTCGAGATGGCGCAAAAAAGAACTGGGAGCGATATCAGCGTCTTTTTAATAGTTCAGGGGGAGGCGGTATATCTCTCAAACAGGTAAAAGAAGAACAAGGTAAATATCATACTATGCAGGCAAATTATGAGACGGCTGCAGCCAAGTTAAATCAGTTGGAAGAGAAGTTGAACGGTGAGTATTTTCGTCTTAGTGAAGAGATAAAGTTAGGCTCGACCAAGCTTGAAGAAGCTAGGGTGAATTATGAAACATCACTTTATGCAATAGAAAGCAATGAACATAAAGTGAATATTAAACTGAAGGCTGCCCGAATGGAATTAGAGGCTTCTCAAAGAATTACCTTTGATAATATTGACGAAGACAATTTCCTGATAGTGACCGCGCCTGTCGCCGGAATTATAGCCAGCATTGCCTACACACAGCCTGGCGATAAAGTGGATGCTAATCGCCCTATGGCCAATATTGTTCCTGAAAATTCGGGTTCCGTTCTTAATATTGATATACCTGAAAATAATCGTGCTTTCCTTAAAGTTGGACAACCCGTAAAGATGAAATTTAATGCATTTTCTTTTCAGCGCTATGGCTTTATAAGCGGCACCTTACAATATATTTCACCCTCAACGGTGATTTCACCCACCACTAAAAAACCCGTTTATAAAGGGCGGGTTTCATTAGATCGAGATTATTTTGAAATTGATGGCGCTAGCTTGCCTTTGCGTTATGGCATGGTGGCGGTTGCTGAAATTGTAGTTCATAAAAGACGCTTGATTGATTTAGCCTTAGACCCATTTCGACGTCTGAAAAAATAG
>JQIA01000915.1_pt1 | contig 15601 bp, 14 predicted proteins | sample 811431 | NCBI WGS metagenome assembly JQIA01 (sample SAMN02998118, study PRJNA258478) | marine sediment metagenome | biome: marine; feature: seafloor; material: sediment; isolation source: oil-polluted sediment collected from 3 locations (0.5 km, 0.7 km and 0.9 km)... | place: USA: Gulf of Mexico ... | reverse complement strand
AATGCTCTAAAAAATGCCTACTTCTCTACTATTATAAATATTTAACACCTTTAATTAATTTGATTATCTAGGGATTTTCTTTGGAAAAACGGACAATCTTTGACCAATTTTTAAGCGATTATTTTTTAACCCATTCCAACGTTTTAGATCACTGACTCTCACACCAAATTTATTTGCAATCTTCCCTAAATAATCTCCGTTTTGGACTTTATAACGTATACGTTTGTCCATTTCAAAATACTTAGGCAAAGGTTTTTCTCTTTTGCTATCATCATTAGTAGCTAAGGTATACAACTCTTTTTCTTTGTCTAAAAACTCAACCGTTTTACTACTTGGTAATCTTAAAGCATAATTCCTATCTTTTACAAAAGGAATAATATCTAATTTATAAGCAGGGTTTAAAAAAGAAAGCACTTCTTCATCAACATTAATAACTTCAGAAATTTGATCGAAACTCACAGTTCTTTTTACACGAATTGTATCTGTTTGAAAATCAAAAAACCTTGGGATTTCAGAATATATTTTATGTTCTTTTGCATATTCAAAAATATACATGGTTGCATAAAAAGCAGGAACATAACCTGCTGTTTCTCTAGGTAAATATGGTCTAATATTCCAATAATTTCTATAACCTCCAGAACGTTTTATAGCTTTCCTTACATTTCCAGGACCAGAATTATAAGCAGCAAGCGCTAAATCCCAATCTCCAAAAACAGTGTATAATTGATCTAAATATTTACAAGCCGCAATGGTTGCTTTTACAGGGTCTTGACGTTCATCAACATAAGAACTTACCTTTAAATCAAACTCTTTACCTGTTCCATACATAAACTGCCATAAACCAGTTGCACCAACTCTAGATTTTATTTGAGGTCTTAATGCAGACTCCACAATAGCCAGATATTTCATTTCCAAAGGAATATCATACTGATCTAGATATTGCTCAAACATTGGAAAATAGTACTTTGCTTTTGCCATTAATTTTGGATAGTACTTTTTACGGTACAACAAATAGCTATTAATTACCTTTTCTAAAGCAGGATTAAAAGCTAAATTGAAAGGTGTTGTTTGGTCTAAATCAAAAAGACGCTGTTTTAATAAGGCCGTTGTTAAAACAACCTTACTATTACCAATAATATCTTTATCATCAATTACATACTCTAAAGTGTCAATTAACGATGAATTAAATTTTTGATTCACCAATAAACTATCGATCTTATTTAAATCATTATCAGAAAAAAAATCTTTTTTAATTATTTTTTTGATGGAGTCTTTAGTAACGAATAATGTGTCTATTTTTAAATTGATAATACTATCTTTTTTTTCTTGTGAAAAAATGGAAACACTAAGAAATAAGAAGACTAAAAGTTTGTTCATATAAATTATATATCTAATTCTACAACGATAGGACAATGATCTGAATGTTTGGCTTCTGGCAAAATATAAGCTCTAGAGATTTTCTCTTTTAAAGGTTCTGAAACCATTGCATAATCCAATCGCCAACCTTTATTGTTTGCTCTTGAATTTGCTCTGTAACTCCACCAAGAATATTCTTGTTTCTCTTGATTTAAAAAGCGAAAACTATCTATAAATCCGTTATTTATAAATTCTCCCATCCAAGTTCTTTCTTCTGGTAAAAAACCAGAAACATTTTTCATTTTTGGATTATGAATATCGATTGCTTCATGACAGATATTATAATCTCCACAGATGACTAAATTCGGAATTTCTTGTTTTAAATTATTGATGTATTCTTGAAACTCATCCATATAATTAAACTTAAAACTCAATCTTTCTGAATTGGTTCCAGAAGGTAAATACAAACTCATAATTGAAACCTCATCAAAATCTACACGAAGGTTTCTTCCTTCAAAATCCATCGTTTCAATTCCTGTTCCGTATTCTATATGTTTCGGTTCTTCTTTACAAAAAACCGCCACTGAAGAGTATCCTTTCTTCTGAGCAGAAAACCAATAATGATAAGGATAACCTGCGTTTTCAAACTCAGTTACATCTAATTGTTCTTTATGTGCTTTTGTTTCTTGAATGCAAATCACATCTGGATTTGCAGCCTCCAACCAATCTAAAAACCCTTTCTTTAAAGCGGCTCTAATTCCGTTTACGTTGTATGATATTATCTTCATATAATCTCTTATAATCTCCCTTAAAAAGGAAACACAATTGTTTTTTAATTAATTATTATTTTCTCTAAATTACCTAACTCATTATCGATACTAGACATATTTATAAGTTTTGAAGATTCTATATCATAAATAGCAAACCTTTGTTTTTTATGTTCTTCTTTTATATCGTCTCTATCTGTATATTTAATAAAAATTTGAGAATTTGAATTCGTAAATTCAAATCTATCAAGATTAATATTACTCGTTACTTTTTTAAGATTTTTACCATTTAAATTTGAAAGATATAAATCATGATTATCCGCAGAATTTAACTTCCCATCTTTATTTGAGTCTTCAAAAGCTATTAAATAAGCAATATACTTAACAGTTTTATCTAACTCATTTCTCTCTAAACTGTAACTTTTTCTTTGTGGTTCAATCTGAAGAATAGATGCTTTTTTATTTAATAAAGAAGTTATAACCTGATAGTTTTCATCTAAAAAAATAACATTTACAAATTTTAAAAGCCCATCACCTATATCATTCGCAACAGAAGCCATTTTATTTATTCTTTTTTCCTCATCATAAGTTAATAAAGAAATTGGCAAATATTTATTTTTTGAATTATAAAGTTCTCTTGGATTGTAATATTTTAAACCTTGTAAAGCAACACTATCTTTTTTTGCTTCTTGCAATTCTTTTCCCAAAATTATACCGTCAGGAAAATTATTCTTGTTAGGAAAAAACTCTTTACTTATTTGATAAATACCAAAACCAACTAAAATTGGAAGCATTATACCATTTAGAATTATTAAAAACTTGATGAATTTATTGCTCATTCTCTATTATCTGATGTATTAAAAAAAACTTTATTTTAAAACGGAATCTGATAGACCTAAACGTCCATTTCTGGGATTTCTCCATTTACAATTAAAGTACCCTCTGTAGCTTTCTGAATTTCTTCAACAGAAACTCCAGGAGCTCTTTCTAACAAGTGGAACTCATTATTCTTCACTTCTAATACGGCTAAATTAGTCACCACTTTTGTTACGCAACCAACACCTGTTAAAGGCAAAGAACATTTTTTTAAGATCTTAGATTCACCTCGTTTATTTGTGTGCATCATTGCAACAATAATATTTTCTGCAGAAGCAACTAAATCCATTGCTCCTCCCATTCCTTTTACCATTTTTCCTGGAATTTTCCAGTTAGCGATATCTCCATTTTGTGCAACTTCCATAGCACCTAAAATAGTTAAATGAACATGTTTACCTCGAATCATAGCAAAACTCATTGAAGAATCAAAAAAACTTGCTCCAGGCATTGTAGTAATAGTTTGTTTACCTGCATTTATAATATCTGCATCTTCTTCTCCTTCAAAAGGAAAAGGTCCCATTCCTAAGACTCCGTTTTCAGATTGAAACTCGACTTCTATATCATCTCTTACATAATTGGCAACTAAAGTTGGAATCCCAATTCCTAAATTTACGTAAAATCCATCTTGAACTTCTTGTGCAATTCTTTTTGCAATTCCGTTTTTATCTAACATATGTAATGTATCAATTAAACAATTTAAAAATGTATCAATTCTGTTTACGAGATTTAATACTGGTACTTAGAATTTTATATAAAACTAACCCTAATTCATTAACTTTTCCAACTAATTTTAAATTATTCGGATATGTTTTTGATTTCTCACAAAGGATTAACCAATATTTTGTTTCTTCTAATTCTTTTGTTGCAATCTTAATTTTATGAATAAAATCTGCTTTACTTTCTGCGTTTTGAGCCTCATGAACATTCGCTCCAATACTTGTTCCTGATTTTAATAATTGACGAGAAATAACATATTTTCTTTCAACTTGTAAAATCTCACAATACTCAATTATTAATAATGCAACTTCTATAGATGTATCAACTACCGGATTTTTCAATGTTACATTATTAAATTTCTACATTGATTAATTGCGTATGCGAACAGTTCGTTGTTCAATTCTTTTTTCGTACTCTTTTCCTTGAAAGATTCTTTGTACAAATATACCTGGAATATGAATATTATTTGGTTCTAGCTCACCTACAGGAACCATTTCTTCTACTTCTGCAACAGTAATTGTTGCTGCTCCACACATATTTGGATTAAAGTTTCTTGAAGTACCTTTAAAAACTAAGTTTCCTGCTGCATCACCTTTCCAAGCTTTTACAAATGCAAAATCTGCTTTAAATGCAGGTTCTAAAACATACATTTTTCCATCAAACTCTCTAGTTTCTTTTCCTTCAGCAACTTCAGTTCCATAACCAGCTGGTGTATAAAATGCTGGAAACCCTGCTTGTGCAGCTCTACATTTTTCTGCTAAAGTTCCTTGTGGCGTTAACTCTACTTCTAATTCTCCTGATAACATCTGACGTTCAAACTCATCGTTTTCGCCCACATAAGAAGAAATCATTTTTTTAATTTGCTTATTCTGAAGCAATAAACCCAATCCAAAATCATCTACACCTGCATTATTAGAAATACAAGTAACATCTCTAACATCCAATTTCACTAATTCTGAAATAGCATTTTCCGGAATTCCACATAACCCAAAACCACCGAGCATAAAAGTCATTCCACTTTTAACACCTTGTAAAGCTTCTTCTACGTTGTTTACTTTTTTATTTATCATACGAGTTCTATTTATGATTTATAGTTAAAAAGTACTAAAAAAAATTCAGTACAAGTAAATTCTGCTAAAATTAAAAATCTGTATCTTCTTCTGGAATTACATCTTTATTGTCTTCATTATTTTCATCAGATTCCTCATCACAATTAATATTGATTGATAAGTTTTCTGGTTTTTCGAAATCTTCTAAACTAATATTTAATGTTTCATCAGCATAACATTTCTTCATAAATAAAGCCCAAGAAGGCAAAGACATTGTTGCTCCTTGACCTTTTGTAATACCTGCAAAATGTATTGCTCTATCTTCACCACCAGTCCAAACTCCGGTTGCTAAATTGGGTACAATCCCCATAAACCAGCCATCAGATTGATTTTGAGTTGTACCTGTTTTACCAGCAATTGCATTCTCAAATTTATAAGGAAAACCTGTAACAACTTTTCCTCCTGAAGTCCAATTTGAACGCAGCCTAATTCCTGATCCAGATTCTGTTACACCCTTTAGTAAGTCTAAAATAACATACGCAGACTCTTCACTTAAAACCTCTTGAGTTTCTGGAGTAAATCCTTTTAAAACAGTTCCGTTTTTATCTTCAATCCTTGTAATAATCATAGGACTAACACGTAAACCTTTATTTGCAAACGTACTGTATGCACTTACCATTTCTAGCAATGATAAATCTACTGCTCCTAAAGCTATTGCTGGGTTTGGTTTGATTTTGGTTTTAATACCTGCTGCTTCCGCTAAACGCACAACGTTTATTGGAGCAACCTTATCAATTAAATTTGCAGAAATCACATTAACAGAACCGGCTAAAGCATCTTTTAAAGTTAATTCTCCTCCATATTCATTGTTAGAATTATCTGGAGTCCAAGGCTTTGGAATTCCATATTTTCCCTTCGGAATTGTATAACGAATATTAGGTAATTTATCACAAGGAGACATTCTTAACTGATTAATTGCCGTTGCATATACAAAGGGTTTAAATGTAGAACCAACTTGTCTTTTTTGCTGTGCAACTGCATCATACTTAAAATGTTTATTATCTATACCACCAACCCAAGCTTTTATATGCCCTGTTTGTGGTTCTATTGATAATAATCCTGAACGTAAAAAGTGTTTATAATACCTTATAGAATCCATTGGAGACATAATAGTATCTCTATCACCTTTCCAAGAAAAAACCTTCATCTTGGTTTTTATTTTAAAGATTTCATCAATTTCTTTGGATGATTTCCCTACTTTTTTAAGACGCCTATATCTTTCTGAACTCTTTTTTGCTCTTTCTAAACTTCTTATGACTTCTTTTTTATCTAAATCATAAAAAGGAGCTGTCCTATTTCTTTTTTGTTCTTTAAAAAAGTACGATTGTAAATTAGACATATGTTCCGTTACAGCTTCTTCTGCATATTTTTGCATTCTAGAATCTATAGTAACATAAATCTTTAATCCATCACTAAAAATATCATATTCTTCACCATTTGGTTTTGGATTATTTTGCACCCATGTACGCATTACTTTTTGTAAATGTGCTCTAAAATAAGTCCCATAACCATCACTATGGCTCTCTGGCGTATAGTTAATATTTAATGGTAATTTCTGTAAGTTAATTTTTTCTCCTTCGGTTATTAAACCATTTCTTGTCATCTGTAACAAAACAACATTTCTTCTTTGTTTTACTTTTTCTTGTCTTCTTAAAGGATTAAAATAAGAAGAGTTTTTTAGCATACCTACTAGCATTGCAGATTCTTCTATTGCTAATTCTTTAGGTTCTTTACCAAAGTAAATTCTAGCTGCTGAACGAATTCCTACTGCCTGATTTAAAAAATCGTATTTATTTAAATACATCGCAATAATTTCTTGTTTGGTATATTGCATTTCTAACTTAGTAGCTACAACATACTCCTTCATTTTTTGCCCAATTCTTTTAAAAATATTCCGAGAAGCCCTACCCGTAAAAAGCATTTTTGCAAGTTGCTGTGTAATCGTACTCGCACCACCACTTCCAGGTTTTAAAATTGCTCTTCCTAAACCTTTAAAATCAATTCCTGTATGTTCATAAAAACGCTCATCTTCTGTTGCAACTAAAGCATTTACCAAACTTTCTGGCAATTCTTTAAACTTAACAGGAGTTCTATTCTCTTTAGCGTATTTACCAATAGTAACTCCATCAGATGAAATAACTTCTGTTGCTAAATTTGTCTGCGGATTTTCTAATTCCTCAAAGGTTGGTAATGCTCCAAAACCTCCTCTTGAAGTTGTAAAAAAGAGTAAGAATAATATTAATAATCCTCCTAACAAAACACCCCAAAACCAGATTAGGTACTTTGTAAAACTTGTTGCTACTTTCTTTGCCATTTTATTTTGTCTTTTCTATACTAAAACCAACATCTTGAACGCCTTCTAAAAAAGGAATTATATTCACTTCCCCATTTTTTCTCATTGCATGATGTATCTTAAATATATATTTTCCTGATTGAGGAAACATTTTTTCTTCTTTATAAAATAATTTATTCTCTTTGATATCTGTAAATCCTTTTCCCAAAAAATGACCAGATTTATTTGCCATTTGATACTGTAAAGTATCTACAATCTTATTTCCATTCGGAAAAACTAATGCTGTAATTACAAACAAATTACTAAAAGGATAATCTTTATTATTTCTAATATTGATAAACAAATCTTTAGGTGAAATAGTATCTTTTACATCAAACTGAAAAGATATATTTTCGCCAGCTGCCCAAGAAGCACTTGGTATTGATTTATATTCAGTAAATTCTATTTTATCATTACAAGAAACGAGAAAAAGAAGCATCATCAAAAAAACAAAACTTCTATTTTTCTTCAGAATTGGTTCCATCTTTAGGCTTATTATTGTTTCTATTTCGATTATTGTTATTTCTTCTAGGTTTATTCACTTTAGCACCTTCTGCTTTTGGTTGATTTCCTTTTGGTTGGTTCGCATTTGGAACATTTGGTTTTGCTCCAGGTTTTGCCTTAGGTCTAGGTTTTGGCTTAGGTTTTGGCTTTGCAACTACTTTAGGTTTCTGATTTGGGTTCTGATTCGAATTCTGCTTCTGATTCGGGTTTAATTTCTGATTTGGATTTGGCCTAGGTTTTCTTTTCTGTTGCGGTTTTTGATTCGGGTTCTTTGGTAGATTTGCACCAACTACAACAGGTTTTTTCTTATTATTATTTCTATTATTCCTTCTTTTATTTTTCTTAGGCGCATCAAAACGAGTTAAACTATCTTGCCCAACAGCATCTTCAAAACTAACTGTTTCAGGAACTTCTATTTCAGATTCATATTCCTCTAATGATATAGATTTCTCATCCTTTTTGTTCAATTCAATTATTTCTTGAACCTGTTCTAATGTTAAACGATACCATTTAAAACGCTCTTCTTTATACGTATACCATAGATATTTTTTAAAAATATCCATCTTAATAAAAACAGCATCTCCTTTTTCTGTCTTTAAAACTAAATCTTGTTTCGGAAACGATTTTAAAGCATCTAAATAAGTATCTAATTCAAAGTTTAAACAACATTTAAGCTTCCCACATTGACCTGCTAATTTTAACGGATTCAATGATAATTGCTGATATCTTGCTGCAGATGTAGTTACTTTTCTAAAATCAGTTAACCAGGTAGAACAACATAATTCTCTACCACAAGAACCTACTCCTCCTAAACGCGCAGCTTCTTGTCTTGCACCCACTTGTTTCATTTCTACACGAATAGAAAATGCACTTGCTAAATCTCTAATTAGCTGTCTAAAATCTACTCTTGTTTCTGCCGTATAATAAAATGTAGCTTTATTTCCATCTCCCTGATATTCAACATCAGAAAGTTTCATTTGCAAACCTAATCTACCAAGAATTTCTCTACCTCTTCTTTGAGTTTCTTCTTCTTTAGCTCTTGATGCTTGCCAAATATCTATATCTTTTTGAGACGCTTTTCTATAAATTTTCTTTACATCTTCATGATCAGCAGTAATTTTGCGCTTTTTCATTTGCACTTTCACCAACTCACCTCCTAAAGAAATTGTACCAATATCATGACCTGGAGAACTTTCTACAGCAACTACATCACCCATAGATAATGTCAAATTTTCTACATTTTTAAAGAAATGTTTTCTTCCGTTTTTAAAACGGATTTCGTAAATATTAAAACGCTCTTCACCACTAGGTAAAGTCATATTAGAAAGCCAATCAAAAACGGCTAGTTTTTCACTACCACTTTCACAAGATCCTGACCCACAATTACCATTACTCTTACAACCTTTTGGTACTCCATTTTCTGTTGTACCACAACTTCCACATGCCATGTAATATATATATTTTTGTTGGTTGTTGGTTAATGGTTATTTATTAATGGACTAAAACCATTAACAAATAACTAATAACTAGAAACCAATATCGTTCATAATTTGATTATCAGACTGATACACAAACACAACCTAATCTTCACTAATTCGTAAATATACGTATTCTCAAAGAATGAAAAAATAGGTTTATGAAAGTTATCATAACTACTTTTTATTCTATTATAAACCAAATGTAGCTTCAAAATTTATTAAATTTTTGATCACTTTAGAATTCGCTACGATTGAATTAGAATTCGTATAAAAGCTTCAGTGTTACACAAAAAAAAGACTTCAAAAACGAGGTCTTTCTATATTTAATTATAGTATTTCTTAAACTTGTTTTACTTCTATAATATTAACAGGACAAGCCTTTTTTGCTTCATTAGAACAATCAAAAATAGATTCATCAAAAGATTTTATCGTAAAAAAACCTTTCTTTTCTACGGAATGTAATAAAACCGTTTTTCCGTCTTTTTTAGACATCTGAAATTGTGCTGGCGCTAACTCCACACAGTAATTACAACCAATACATTTTTTTCTTTGAAGTGTAATTACAACCATTAGTTATCTGCAAATTCAGTTTTTACAATTTTATACAACTTGTCTGATCTTCTTACTTTAAAATCTAATTTCATGGTAACTTCATCTCCTTTTGTCGCTTTTTCTGCAGGAGCATCGTTCACAAACATCTCTTTTAGTTCCATTTCTTGCGCTCCAGTTGTTGGCCCAGTAACTAGAATAGTATCACCGATAGCAACATCATAGGCATCAATTTTAAACTGAGCAATTTTTGCTTTGTCAAAATAATGTTCTCCTCTACCTAAATAAACTTTCTTTTGAGTTGCATGAGAACCAGATTCTTTACTCCATTCTCCTAATTTTTGCCCTAAATAATAACCATTCCAAAAACCACGATTATAAACTTTTTCTAATTCTTGCATCCAAGAAATTACTTTTTCTTTATCGTACGTTCCGTTTGCTAAACTATCAATTGCATCTCTGTAGCATTTAATAACTTTTGCAACATATTCTGGCGCTCTACCTCGCCCTTCAATCTTTAAAACTTTGATTCCTGCATCACCAACTTGATCTAAAAAATCGATGGTACACAAATCTTTTGGAGACATAATATATTCATTATCTAACTCCATTTCAAAACCAGTTTCCTGATCGATTACCGTATATTTTTTTCTGCAGTTTTGCTTACAAGCACCTCTATTTGCTGATGAATTATAAGCATGTAAACTCATATAACATTTCCCAGAAACCGCCATACACAAAGCTCCATGACCAAAAATTTCAACCTCAACTAATCTACCTGAAGGCCCTTTTATTTGATCTCTTTCAATATCATCTGTAATCTTTTTTACTTGACGCAAACTCAATTCTCTACTCAACACAATTGTATCTGCAAACAGGCTATAAAACTTCACTGTTTCAATATTTGTTATATTAATTTGTGTAGAAATATGCACTTCCATTTGCTGTTCTCTAGCCATAGAAATTACGGCTTGATCCATTGCAATTACAGCAGTTATATTTGCTTCTTTAGCACGTTTTATCAATGTTTTTACAATTGATAAATCATGATCATAAACAATCGTATTTAATGTAAGATAGGTTCTCACATTTTTTCCTGAACATCTTTTTTCAATCTCCCCTAAATCATCTAGCGTAAAATTGACAGTTGCTCTTGCTCTCATATTAAGTTGTTCTACTCCAAAATAAATAGAGTCACAACCATTATCTAAAGCCGCTTGTAAACTTTCAAAGTTTCCTGCTGGCGCCATTAATTCGATTTTTTGCATGACTTTATTTTTTGAATTTTAGAACTTCTGAACGTCCTTTTTTGAATATCTTATTACTATTTCCTTTTCCTTTTCTTAATTCTTTTTGTTCCTCAAAAGACAACTGAATTACTTCTTGACAATCTGTAGAACAGGTGTTTTCTGTCTTTTCTGAACATTCATCACATTGAATAAACAATAAATGACACGCTTCATTTGCGCAATTTGTATGTTCATCACACGCTTTTCCACATTGGTGGCAATTAGAAACTACATCATCTGTAATTCTTTCTGCTCTTCTATGATCAAAAACAAAATTTTTACCGATAAATTTATTCTCTACTCCTTCTGCTTTTACTTGACGTGTGTATTCTATAATTCCGCCTTCAAGCTGAAAAACATTTTTAAATCCTTTATGTTTATAATAAGCTGATGCTTTTTCGCAACGTATTCCGCCAGTACAATACATCAATAAATTTTTATCTTCTTTGTTGTCTTTTAAATCTTCTTCAATAATATCTAAAGAATCTCTAAATGTATCTACATCTGGCGTTACAGCTCCATCAAAATGACCAATTTCACTTTCATAATGATTACGCATATCCACACAAACTGTATCAGGATTTGCCAACATTTCGTTGAATTCCTTCGCATTTAAATGAACACCTTTGGCAGTAACATCAAAAGTTTCATCATTTAAACCATCAGCAACAATTTTGTTTCTAACTTTTATTTTCAGCTTTAAGAATGATTTATTATCGTGTTCTACAGCAACATTAAGACGAATATCTTTCAAAAAAGAAATACTATCTAATTGATCTTTTAAAGCATAAAAGTTTTCTGAAGGAACAGATAATTGAGCATTTATGCCTTCGTAAGAAACGTAAATTCTTCCTAAGACATCTAAAGCATTCCATTCTAGGAATAACTTATCTCTAAATAATTGTGGGTTTTCTATCTTATAATATTGATAGAATGATATGGTGAGGCGGTCTTTGCCAGCTTCATCAATTAATGCAGCGCGTTCTATTGCGCTTAACTTATTGTACAGTTGCATGCTATACTAATTAGGTTAAACTAAATATATTTTTGCAAATGTAGTTAATTTTTAAAACTGAATTCTCCTTAAAACAAACATTTTATCTCATTGACTTTCTAATAAAAGACCACTATATCGTTTTCTTAAATAATACCAAAAACTAACATATATCATGTTTTTAAAAATACTTCGGGAATAAATTTGCAGTGTTAATGAGGATTACATAAATACATAAAAAAATAATAAATTATAATGGAAGTACAGGAATTAACCTTAGAAAAACCAGATAAAGTAGCATTTAATAACGGAGCTTGGAACAAATCAATTAATGTTAGAGATTTTGTTATTAAAAACATCGTTTCTTACCACGGAGATGACCAATTTTTAGTTGGTGCAAGTGATAAAACTCAAAAACTTTGGGATATTTGTAAGGTAGGAACTCAAATTGAAAGAGTAAACGGAGGTGTACACTCTATTGATACTGAAACTATCTCTACTGTATCTAGTTTTAAGGCTGGTTATATAGATAAAGAAAATGAATCTATTGTTGGTTTACAAACTGACTCACTTTTAAAAAGAGCTATGAAACCTTTTGGAGGTTATAAAGTAGTTCAAAAAGCATTACAAGAACAAGGTTTAAAACCAGGTGAAGAAGTTAATACTTTGTTTACAAAATATGTAAAATCACACAATGATGGTGTTTTTGCAGCATACACAGCAGAAATCAAAAAATTTAGATCTTTAGGTTTCTTAACAGGATTGCCAGATAATTATGCTCGTGGTAGAATTATTGGTGATTACAGACGTTTAGCTTTATACGGAATTGACAAATTAATTGCAGTTAAAAAACAAGATTTAGCAAACATTGGAGGACCAATGTCTGATGCAACAATTCGTTTAAGAGAAGAAGTTGCAGATCAAATTAAAGCATTAAAGGAAATTGTTGTAATGGGTAACTTTTACAACTTAGAATTAAATAGACCTGCAGAAACTGCTCAAGAAGCTGTACAATGGACTTATATGGGGTATTTAGCTGCTGTAAAAGAACAAGATGGAGCTGCAATGTCTTTAGGTAACGTTTCTACTTTCTTAGATATTTATATTGAAAGAGATTTACAAAGCGGAGCAATTACTGAAGTTGAAGCACAAGAATATATCGACCAGTTTGTAATGAAACTAAGAATGGTACGTCACTTAAGAATGGCTGCTTATGATGATATTTTTGCTGGAGATCCAACTTGGGTAACTGAAGCAATTGGTGGTATGTTTAACGATGGAAGATCTAAAGTTACTAAAACTGCTTTCCGTTTCTTACATACTTTATACAACCTAGGTCCATCACCAGAACCAAATATTACTGTTTTATGGTCGCCATTATTACCAGAAAATTTTAAAAAATTCTGTACTAAAGTTTCTATCGATACTTCATCTATTCAATTTGAAAATGATGATTTAATGAGAACTGTAAGAGGATCTGATGATTATGGTATCGCTTGTTGTGTTTCTTATCAAGAAATTGGAAAACAAATTCAATTTTTCGGAGCAAGAACTAACTTAGCTAAAACATTATTATTAGCCGTAAATGGAGGTAAATGTGAAATTTCAGGAACTCATATGGTTGATGGAATTGAAGCTGATGATAGCGAATATTTAGATTTCGATAAAGTTATGGCTAACTTTAAAATTGCGATGAAGCAAGTAGCTCGTGTTTATAATGACTCAATGAATATTATTCATTACATGCATGATAAATACTACTACGAAAAAGCTCAAATGGCATTAATTGATACAAACCCACAAATTAATATCGCTTATGGTATTGCAGGTTTATCAATTGTAGCAGATTCTTTATCAGCAATTAAATATGCAAAAGTAAAACCAATTAGAAATGAAGAAGGTTTAACTGTAGATTTCAAAATCGAAGGAGAGTTTCCTAAATATGGAAATGATGACGATAGAGTAGATATCTTTGCTCACAACGGTGTTCAAGATTTTAGTAATGAACTTAAAAAATTAAGAGTTTATAAAGATGCAGATCCAACAATGTCTGTATTAACAATTACATCTAACGTTGTTTATGGTAAGAAAACCGGAGCAACACCAGATGGTAGAGCTTTAGGTGTTCCTTTTGCTCCTGGAGCAAACCCAATGCATGGGCGTGACACAAATGGTGCAATTGCTTCTTTAAACTCTGTAGCAAAAATAGATTATAAAGATTCTAAGGACGGAATCTCTAATACATTCTCTATTGTTCCTAAATCTTTAGGTTCTACAGAAGAAGAAAGAATAGACAATTTAGCAGCTACTCTTACAGGATACTTCGAAAACGGTGCTCAACACCTTAACGTAAATGTATTCGATAGAGAAACTTTAATAGATGCAATGGAGCATCCAGAAAATCATCCTCAATTAACAATTAGAGTTTCTGGATATGCAGTTAATTTCATAAGATTAACTAAAGAACAACAAATGGAAGTCATTTCACGTTCTTTCCACGAATCTATGTAGTACTTTTTATGTATTTATAAGGGATTCGGAAAATAAAATTGACTCTTTATAGAGCCTGCTTTTTAAGAAAGTATTAGTTTTATTTTTTCGAATTCCTTTTTTTATTCATTTAAATTTATACGTTATTAAAACTTCAGAAAACATATTAAACGTTCATTCTATCGAGTCTTTTGGGACTCATGATGGGCCAGGAATTAGAACGGTTATTTTTTTACAAGGTTGTAAATTAAAATGCCTGTACTGCCACAACCCAGACACAATAGATACTCATGGAGGTAAAGAATATCATATTGAAGAGTTGGTACAAAAGGTAATTAAAATGAAAGCTTATTATGGTGACAAGGGTGGTGTTACCGTTTCTGGTGGAGAACCTCTTTTACAAGCACCTAATTTAATTCCGTTTTTTAAACGCTTAAAAGAAGAAGGAATCAACACTAATATTGATACTAATGGACGAATGTTAAATCATCCAGTTATTGAATTATTAGATGATTATGCAGATTTAATAATGCTTGATATTAAGCACATGACTGAAGAAGGTTTTCAATATATTACTGGTAAAAGAAATATAGAAACTACATTCAATTTTGCAAAACATAGAGAAGCTTCTGGTAAAAAAATGTGGTTACGTTATGTATTAATCCCAGGAATTACTAATACACCAGAGTTATTACATCAACTAGGAAATTATTTTAAAGACTACAAAACCATAGATCAAATAGAATTACAACCTTACCATAAATTAGGCATTCATAAATGGGAAGCTTTAGGTTGGGATTATGAGTTAAAAGATGCCAGAGAAAACACAAAAGAAGAATTAGAACAAGCATCAGATATTTTAAGTAACTACTTTAAAAAAGTAAAAATCAATTAATAGCATCAAAAACAAACTATTGAGTCTATAATATATCTTTTTTACAGAATTTTTTATAATCGCATTACCACTTTACTTTTAACATCGTATTAGGTGATAAATGCTTAATTATATAGAAAAATCCTCAATTAGATTTTGATTAAAGACCTCATTTCCCCCCAAAACATTATATATGAAAACTTACAAAGAACTTCATAAACCGGCTTCAGAGTTTAAAAGTCGATCAGAGTACTTAGAACACGAAT
>JQIA01000914.1_pt1 | contig 15609 bp, 11 predicted proteins | sample 811431 | NCBI WGS metagenome assembly JQIA01 (sample SAMN02998118, study PRJNA258478) | marine sediment metagenome | biome: marine; feature: seafloor; material: sediment; isolation source: oil-polluted sediment collected from 3 locations (0.5 km, 0.7 km and 0.9 km)... | place: USA: Gulf of Mexico ... | reverse complement strand
CTTCAAGGATTGTGATTTTCTTCCCGAGAGGAGAATCGAGCCATTCAAGAACGGCCTTGATATCAGTAATATCGAGCTCAGTTTCCATATGAGTTGAAATAACACTTTTTATAATTTCGGGTCTGAATGATTTTGAAATAACAGATTGTACTTTATTGGTGATTTCGTTAGTTGAGTTGTTTTTTGTTCGAAGTGCACGTCTGAAATTACTGGCTACGGCAGTTTTTAGGACATCTGGTGTATGTACAATTTGCTGCTCCAGTCCTGATTTTTTCATCAGCTCTAGTGTTAATTGTTCTTTGAGATCATTTTGTGCACTTGCAATTGTTTCCTGAAAACAAAGAAAAGATAGAAATATACTGAGAATTGTAATTTTGCGAAACATCAGGTTGTCTCCCGTACCACACAAAAAGTTAATATAATAAATAATTCCTTACCACACCCACATTGAATACTCAAACGGTATGCATTTGCACTTTCAGAGAGAGTTGAGGGCAAGGCATCTAATCTCGCAGTAGTAGCAGCGCTACGTCAAGAGATGAGTAACGCAGCCATCGACTCTCTCTGGAAGTGCAAAATCAGGTTATGAACATTGAATCACCATAACTATAGAATCTGTAACGTTTTTCAACCGCAGTTTCATAAGCATTCAAAATTGTTTCTTTATCTGCAAATGCAGAAACAAGCATCAGCAGGGTCGACTTTGGGATATGGAAATTTGTAATTATTGCATCAACAATTTTAAACTCATATCCGGGATAAATAAACAGATCACAGTCACCATGGCCCTCTTTTATTTCTCCATGTTGCTGCATTGAATATTCGAGGGTTCTGACTGTTGTTGTCCCAACAGCAATAATCCTGTTACCGGATTGTTTTGCTGCGTTGATTACCCCTGCTGATTCTTCAGAAATATAAAAACGTTCAGTATGGATCTGATGATCCCTTATGTCATCAACCCGTACAGGAACAAATGTACCGTAGCCTACATGCAGGGTAACCGTTACTATCTTAATATTTTTTGCTTTTATTTTTTCCAGAAGCTCTTTGGTGAAATGAAGACCTGCTGTTGGTGCTGCAACAGCCCCTTTTTCAGCAGCATAGACCGTCTGATAAGTTACTTTGTCATCACAGGGTGCTTCGTCATTACGTTTTATGTAGGGTGGTAACGGCATTTTACCGGCTTTGTCCAGGCAATTGTTGAAATCACCTTTGGATGAAAACCGGACAAGGTAAATCCCGTCTTTGAAGCTTATAATAGTTGCAGTCAGATTCTCGTCAAATGTGATAATAGAATTGTCTTTTGGCCTCTTTGAGGATTTGATTAGACACTCACATTCAAATTTACTGGTTTTGGAAAGTTTTTCCATTCCTCCGACATAATCGATGATCAGTACTTCAACTTTACCGCCTGTTTCCTTAAAACCATTGAGGCGTGCAGGGATAACTTTGGTATTGTTTATAACCAGAACATCTGAAGGGTTTAAGAGATCGATAATATCTGAAAATCTATTATGGTTTATTGAGCCTGTTCTTTTGTTGATATGTAGCAGCCTAGATGTCTCTCGCTCTTTTTCGGGGGCATGGGATATCAGTTCTTCGGGAAGTGTAAAATCGTAGTCAGTCAGTTTGTACATTTTAATGCCTTCCCATCCATATCAGGCCAAGCCCGAGAGTCATCATCACCAGGCCGAATTTTCTCAAAAAACTGTCGGGTTTTTCAAACATCGTGGCGACAACCTGTTTCATTTTCTCGGGAAAGGCAAACCAGGGTAGTCCTTCAACGATCATTACCATTCCAATTACACATAAAAAAAATTCCATCTATTACCTTTCCGGTCTTGATTCAATTATTGTATACTTACTATTGGTTATGCTATATAACACTCTTAACAAAATAATAAAGAGAAAACACGGTTTCAATTTTATAGGTAGTGTCAAAACTGATGCTCTCGTAAAAAGTCTGGTCAGACACTAAAGCGCAGTAGATGGGACTTTTTACGACGCCATCAAAACTTTTATGAAAAACAAAGCTTGAGTCTGAGTACCACTAAAACGCATGTGTATAACTTAAGCGAAAAATATAAGAGGATAGTCAGAATGGAATATGAAGTAGTTATCGGTCTTGAAGTTCATGCTCAGCTCAATACAAAGACAAAGATATTTTGTGGATGTTCCACAAAGTTTGGTTCAGAACCGAATTCACAGACGTGTCCGGTCTGTTTGGGTATGCCGGGAGTTCTTCCGGTTTTGAATAAAAAAGCTGTTGAATATGCCATAAAAGCAGGGCTTGCAACAAACTGTACCATCAATCAGGATAACCGGTTTGCTCGGAAAAACTACTTCTATCCGGATCTTCCTATGGGTTATCAAATCACTCAGTTTGAACTGCCAATTGCAGAACATGGACATCTTGATATTGAACTTGACGGTAAAACAAAAAAAAGAATCGGAATCACTCGTATCCATATGGAGAATGATGCCGGTAAATCAAATCATGATCCATATAGACCTGTCAGCCTGGTTGATTTAAATAGAGCTGGAACACCCCTTATCGAAATCGTTTCTGAACCTGACATGAGATCCGCAAAAGAAGCGGGTGCATTCATGAGACAAATTCACTCAATAGTCTGTTATACTGGTGTTTGTGATGGAAATATGCAGGAAGGAAGTTTGAGGTGTGATGCCAATGTTTCTCTTCGCCCAAAAGGGCAGGAAGAATTTGGTACAAGAACTGAAATGAAGAACCTCAATTCCTTTAGAAATATTGAGAAAGCAATCATAGCAGAGGTCAAGAGACAGAAAATAATCCTTGAAGACGGTGGTAGAATAATTCAGGAATCTAGATTGTGGGATGCCGATGCTGAAAAATCATCCTCGATGAGAAGTAAAGAAGATGCCCATGACTACAGGTATTTCCCTGATCCAGACCTACTTCCGATTATTGTCAGTGATGAATGGCTTGAAGAATTGTCTGCCACTATCCCTGAACTCTCTGATGCAAAACAGGAACGGTATGTGAACGAGTTGGGGCTGCCGATAGAAGATGCGGTTGTTTTGACATCATCTATTGAACTGGCAGATTATTTTGAAGAATGTAACCGTGCTGTGGATAATCCAAAACTTGTTGGCAACTGGGTCATGGGTTCAGTTCTGGCAGCCGTCAATGCTGAAGGTCTGACGATTAAAGAAGCACCGGTACCAGCAAAGGGACTTGCAGGTCTTCTTGAGCTTGTCTCAAAAGACGTGATCAGTGGCACTATGGCTAAAACTGTTTTTGAAGATATGGCAAAAACAGGAAAAAGTGCAAAAGAAATAGTCGATGAAAAAGGACTGGCGCAGGTTTCTGACTCATCTGAAATTGAAGGAATTGTTGAAAAGGTCCTTGCAGATAATCCAAAAGAAGTTGAAGCCTTTAAAGGCGGAAAAACAAAACTGATGGGATTTTTCGTTGGACAGATTATGCGTGCAACAAAGGGCAAGGCAAATCCAAAGGTTGTTAATCAGCTTCTCAATAAAAAACTGAAGCCATCTTGATACTTTTTTTCGAAATCATCAAAAATTTGTAATACAAACAATAAAGTTAATATATTAAGAAATCCGGAGGCACTTTTGAAAAGAATACTATCTGTTTTTTGCTTCGTATTAGTCATTACTCTCGGTTGTTCTGCTGTTACATTTGCCAAACCTGTTACGATAGCAGTTGCGCCTTTTAAAGTCAGCTCAGAGTCGGGGCTTGAGTTTATGGAAACGGGCATCATTGATTTGTTTTCATCACGACTTTCTGTTGCTACAAAGGTTGTTGTTCTTGATAAAGTTAAAACAATCGAAGCTTTTAAAAATCAGGGAACTATTACTGAGTCTATTGCTGTCGAAAAAGCAAAGATACTGGGTGCTGATTTTCTTATTTTCGGGAATCTTGATGAAACTCCTAAAAGGATTCAGCTCGAAAGCTTTGTCGTGGGCACAGATCCGGAAGCCAAGATGCTTACCTTCACTGAAAACAGCAGCAAATATGAATCTGCTGATATTATTTTACTTCTTGTTAACAGGATTTCCAAAGACATTAAAATAAATACTTTAAAATTAGAGGTGCCTGAAGAAAGTAAGAAAAAGCCGGTTGCTGAAACAGGTCATATTCATGCACACCCGGATACCCTCCTGAAAGGCCTTGACCTGGAAGAAGATTAATAATTATTTAGTTTGAAAGAGTTGTTTTTATCTGGCTTAAAGCAAACGGAGGGGAGATGATTTTTCAAAGCATAATTGGTCTTCTGTCATTTATACTGATTGCAATAGCTTTAAGTGAAAATAGAAAAAAAATATCTTATCGTGCGATAGGCGTTGCATTGGCCATTCAACTGGTTATTGGGTTGATATTTTTAAAATCAGAGATTGTTCGGCAAGCATTTCTATTTTTAAACAAAGTTGTTCTTGCCGTTGAATCTGCTACAGGTGACGGAACGGCTGTTTTATTTTCCTATCTTGGCGGTGGCCCGCTGCCGTTTCAGGAACCATACCCCGGTGCGGCCTTTATTTTTGCCTTTAAGGCTTTGCCAATTCTCCTTGTCGTCAGTGCTTTGTCTGCGTTGTTTTTTTACTGGGGAATTATTCCGGCTGTTGTAAAATTTTTTAGTTTTCTGATGAGTAAGACTTTGAAAACAGGTGGGGCGGAAGGAATTGGTGTGTCAGCAAATATTTTTGTTGGTATGGTAGAATCACCACTGCTGATTAAGCCTTATTTAAATACAATGACCCGAAGTGAACTCTTTACTGTTATGACATGCGGGATGGCGACCATTGCCGGAACCGTTATGGTTTTGTATGCGTCCATTTTAGGGTCTTCTATTCCGGGAATTCTTGGTCATATTATTACAGCTTCAATTATCAGTGCACCTGCGGCAATTCTTGTTTCCAAGATCATGATTCCTGAAACTGAGCCTTTGACAGATGGTTCAATTACAGACGATCAGGGGTATAGCAGCTCAATGGATGCTGTGACAAAAGGGACTATTCAGGGCGTAGAACTTCTGATTAATATTGTTGCAATGATGATTGTTCTTATTGCTCTTGTCAGCCTGCTCAATATGATACTGGGAGTGTTTCCGGCCGTTTCAGGTGAAGCTGTCAGTCTTCAACGAATACTTGGCTGGGGCATGGCACCTGTCTCCTGGCTGATGGGTATCCCATGGAGCGAGACCCTGACAACTGGCTCGTTGATGGGGACAAAAACAGTCTTAAATGAATTTATTGCATTTTTAAATCTTTCCAAACTGCCTGAAGGTGCATTGTCAGATCGAAGCCGGATTATTATTTCATACGCAATGTGCGGATTCGCAAACCCCGGAAGTCTTGGTATTATGATTGGTGGCCTGGGAGTTATGGCTCCAGGAAGAAGAGACGAAATCATTGCTCTGGGTATCCGTTCCGTGATTGCAGGAACGATTGCAACATGTATGACGGGTGCAGTTGCCGGACTCTTTCTTTAGGAAAAAAGAATAGATGGAATTTTTTATCATATTCAAAGATTCGGTTCTTCCAATTTTCATTATTGTAGCGATTGCTTTCGTTTACAATAGGTTGATGAAGCCTGATATTCTTCAAATAACAACTCTCACCGTAACAGTATTTGCCCCTGTTTTTGTATTTAATGAGCTTGTTAAGAGCAATGTGACTTTTGATGTTTTATACAAACCGTTAATTTTCATGATGTGTTTAACCAGTGTCTTAATTTTAATTGCACTGTTAATTGCAAAACTCCTTCGGGCCGGAGAAAATGAACGAGTTGCCTTAGTTCTTGCCTGTTCAATGATCAATGTGGGAAATTTTGGTCTTCCGCTTATTTATTTCACTTTCGGTGGAAATGTATCATCGTTTTCAGTTCTTTATTTTGTAGCATTTACAATCCCATTAGGAACTATAGCTGTTTATCTATGCAGCAGAGAAAAGAAGCTGACCGGTATCTTAAAAGATATCTGTAAAATACCCATTTTTCATGGTCTTCTCGCTGCGTTGGTTGTGACAGAGTTGTCACTTAAGGTTCCTGAAGTTCTTGAAAAAAGTCTTAACCTTGTTGGGCAGACAACCATTCCGCTTATGATCTTTATTTTAGGATTACAGTTGTCCGTAATAAAATTCAGAGCAGGCTTTATTAAATATATTACTCCTGCATTAATTGTACGACTTGCGGTCTCACCGGTAATTGCCATTGCACTTTTAAATGCCATGAACATATCGGGGGTTGAGAAACATGTTGCAGTTATCCAGACGTCAACTCCGGCGGCATTACTGCCTCTTATGTATGCCATAAGATTTAAACGATCACCTGATCTTCTCGCTGTTATAATTGTTGCAACAACTCTGCTTTCCGGTTTTTCACTAACTGTCTTGATAAAATTACTTGTCCATTAAGTCAAATATGATGCTTTCTTAGGGCTTATTCGTAACCGGCAAATAGGCAAATTTCTTGACAAAAACAAAGTGTCGTGGTTTTTTGTAACAGCTTATGGATGTTCAAAAATTAGTCATTTCCTGTAAATGATGATGATCTCGTAAAAAATATTTAGATAGCTAAGGAAAAGGTTCCATATACAAGTTTTAGTGATTGATCAGGCTTGAAGTAGTACATATAGTACGTCAAAAGTCTGGTCAGGCACTAAACTTGTACCCCAAGGGCACTTGCTTCGCAGCGTACATGGGACTTTTTACGACGCTATCAAATGATAATAATATATTGAGTCTGTTTTAAGGAGTTTTTTTTGGAACTTGAGTCCCAACAACGATGGCGTTTGTTTTTTGTAAGGATTATTCTCCCGTCTGTTTTTGCTATTTCTCTTTTTATTATTTCAATATTTAAAATAATTATTCCCTCATTTGAAGAAGGTATGCTTGAAAGTAAGCAGGTTGTTATCAAGGAGCTGGCAAACTCTGCCTGGAGTGTTGTTTCTAAAATTGAAAAACAGGAGAAAGACGGTGTTTTAAGCCGGGAAGAAGCACAGAAAAGAGCTTTGTTTTCACTGCAGGCTCTTCGATATGGTGATGAAATTAAAGATTATTTCTGGGTGACGGATATGCACCCAAAAATGATTATGCACCCTTATAAACCGGAAATGAACGGCAAGGACCTGACTGACTTTCGTGATGTAAACGGGAAGCAACTTTTCTGTGAATTTGTTAATATTGCAAAAAGAAAAAATGCCGGTTACGTGCGATATATGTGGCAGAAACTTGATAATGAAAACAGGATTGTTCCTAAGCTGTCTTATGTGAAGCTGTTTGAACCCTGGGGCTGGATTATCGGTACAGGAATATATCTGGAAGATGTCCAGAGGGAAATAGATAAACTTACGGGACGGCTGATTAAAATCTCATTAATCATTATCTCAGTGATTGCAGTCCTTCTCATCTATATCACACGGGAAAGTGTTAAAATTGAAGCCGACCGTCAGGAGAAGGAAAAAAGGCTTCAGGAATCCCGGAAAAAGTATAAGACCCTTGTTGAAGCAGCGAATGAAGGAATTATCATGTCCTATGGTACTCAGTTTATCTATTCCAATAAAACCATGCAGAATCTGTTGGGATATTCAAAAGATGAACTTGCCGTTATGGACTACAGTACATTTTTTGATCACTCGGGAAAAGAAAATGTCGGCTACCTGACGTATCAGGCGGTCATGAATGGTGAAAGAGCAACACCTGTTCAGTATGAAGCTCGCCTTAAAACAAAGAGCGGTAATATTATAGACACGTCTCTTACCAGTTCAAAAATAGATATCGGTGGCAGGCAGGGGTTTATAACAATTGTCAGGGATATCAGTTCACATAAGAAGATTGAAGGTGAACTGGGTGCCAGTATAGAGAAATATGAACTTTTGACACATAATATCAGTGTTGGTGTTTTTAGAACAAAAATGGGTGGTGCCGGACGATTTATTGAAGCAAACCCTGCCGCAGTCAAAATTTTCGGAAAGAAAAACACACGGGAACTTTTTGAGACAAAGGTTACCGATGTTTTTCACAATCAACAGGATGGGAAAGAGTTTGTTTTAGAGTTGATCAAAAATGGGCTGGTGAAACATCTTGACCTTGAAGTCAGCAGTGAAACAGGGCCACCCCGTATTATCTCCATTTCTGCCAATCTTGTATTAGATGAAAATGATGACCCTCTGTATTGCGAAGGTTTTGTAGAGGATATTACCGAGATTAAAAAGGCTGAGTCTGAACGTGAAAACCTCATTGTGGAACTTCAGGCGGCACTGTTATTTCTCAATCAACCGATTCAGCTTAAAGAAGATTATCTGCCTCTTTGCAATACAGATATTTCTGTTAAAGAAGCTGTTGAAATAATGAACAAAAATGATGCGAGTGCCATATTGGTTTATGATGAAAATGAGGCAGACTGTACTGGTATTCTGACGGATTATGATATCAGATCAAGGGTGGTGGCAGAAGGACTTGATTCAAAGCAGACTCTGGTTTCAGATATTATGAATTCCCCACTGATTTCAATCCCGGAGCAGTCTCTTATGTTTGAGGCTTTGCTTGTCATGATAGAAGAGAATGTTACCCATCTTGTTGTCAGAAACAGTATTGGGGAGATTGCCGGTGTTATCAATGATCTTGAAGTTCTAAAATCCTTAAAATACCCCCTTGCCATGCTGCTGAGAGAAATATATATTGCCGGAACACCCGATGAAATATTTGAAATCAGAAAAAAACTGCCTCGGATTGTTCGTGCATTGATTGACAGCGGTGCCGATATCAGAAACCTTTCAAGACTGCTTTCCTCTGTCTCGGAAGCGATCATGAAAAAGCTTATCGGATTTGCTACAGAAGAGTTGGGTGAACCTCCGGTGAACTACACATTTATGGCTTTGGGCAGTGTTGGACGTCAGGAACAAACACTTGTCACAGATCAGGATAATGCGATAGTCTATGAAGATGTTGAGCCGAAAAGAGAAGAAGCCGTCAGAGCCTATTTCCTGAGCCTCGGTGAGAAGGTATGCGGATGGCTTGATAAGGCGGGGTATACTTTTTGTGATGGTGACATCATGGCAAAAAATCCAAAATGGTGCCAGCCATTGTCTGTCTGGAAAAACTATTTCAGATCGTGGGTTAATTCCATGGATCCTGAAGCATTGTTGGATTCAAGTATTTTTTTTGATTTCAGAGGTGTTCACGGTGACCTATCGCTTACCGGTGAACTTTTTGATGAATTAAACTCTCTGACTGCAACAAAACCGTTGTTTTTCTATTTCCTTGCTCAAAACTGTCTTCGGTTTAAGCCGCCCCTTGGTTTTCTGAAAAAGATTGTTGTTGAATCGTCGGGGAAAAACAAAGATACATTCAGTATTAAAAAGGCAATGACACCAATTGTTGATCTGGCAAGACTTTATGCTTTAAAAAATCAGATCAACGAGCAGGGAACATTGAGCCGGTTAAAACAGCTGAATGCAAAAGGTGTGATTACGGATGATTTTTATAAAGAAGTACAACTTACTTATAAATATCTTATGGGCTTAAGGTTTGAACATCAGGCCCTTTTCATGGCCAAGGGTAAAAGGCCGAATAATCAGATAAATCCAAAAAAACTGCCTGCAATAGAGAGAACGATGCTGAAGGAATCGATGATTCAGGTTTCAAATTTTCAGAATAAAATCAGTATGGAGTATAAGGCGGTGTAGTTTTTTGTTTCACTAAATAACAAAAAAGCCCCGTTGGTTTTCAACAGGGCTTTTTTTTATGTCAATGGGTAGTTTTTTGCTTTGAGGCTTTTTAGAATCTAAAGACAAGCTCATGTTCAATTTGTAGAATGCCATCCTCTTCTGATTTAATATCGGCATAGGCAATACTGGCAGAATAACTGAGAGCTTCTGTAATTGCATAGCGGGCTGTTATATCTAATTCCATAATCTCTGTGTCTGAATTCTTTGTAGGATGTGCATCCTCGTTGTAGTCACCATAAGCAAACGCACAGCCTGTTGTAAGGTTTTGAGTCGGCTGTGAAGAGGCGTAGATCCTTGCCAGCATCATACCACCTAAATTGGCTATAACACCGTCGTCGTTATCCATTAAAACCATTGGCGTAAAGTCTGTGCCGAATGTCCCGTGCCCTGCGCCATTGTCCTCCATGCCATATGCAAAAGAAATCCCTGCAGTAAGGGCTGTAAGATTGATATTTACGTCCAGCCAGGCTGTTCCAATTGAGTAATCTGATGCTCCTGCTCTGTCTGTTGTAAAATCAATATAGTTAATTTCGGTTTCAAAAGTAACGGAATTAAAGTTTCCGATGGCTGCAAAGACGAGTCTGAGTTCCTGATCACCGTCATAATCCTGATTGTCTAATGCGTCACTATTATTAGTGTAGCTGACCTTAGGCATGAGGGCAATATCACCCATTTTATGAATGATACCTATGGACGCCGCGTCCGAGTCGTCTTTTTCATCATCTTCCAGGATGGGATCCGTTGAACCATTTTCAATATTTTTCTGAAGATAGCCTGTTAAGGTTGTCTCACCAAAAGTTTTAGTTGCCTTGACTCTGTAATATCCGTCTTCTTCATCACCTAACATTGTGCCCCAGACACCGCCGGTCATTTTACCGACTTCTAATCTGAACCCCTCCTCAAAGTGATGGGTCAGCCATGCTCTGTCGAGTTCAAACTCAGAACCATCATCTTCTACAGTTTTATCACCCCAGGTTTTATCGGTAATTTCAATTTCTGTTTTTAGAATAGTAGCGTCATTTTTGATTGTTGCAAATACATCCAGTTCATGACTGTAATACTGGTAATCATTATTGTCTTCATCTATGTATGTACCTGTAACAGAATATTCTCCGGATATCTCGGTTGTTGTTTCCGCAGAAGTTGTTGATGAAACAATTAAAACTACAATAATGATGATGATTGACTGTCTGAGCATGTTATTACCTTTTTGGATGAATCAGTGCAATGAACCCATTGGTTTAATGGCAAATTATTTATACAGCTCAATTTTGTAACAACAAAATCAATTATATACAATAGATTATTTGAACAGAACTAACAGTTTGAACATAATCAACGCAGTCCATCTGGTGACTCAATGAATAGTTAAATTTTTAGCTTGAGAATGAAGTGAAAATTGTATGTTTTAAATAGGCAAGGGGATATAAGAACTATTATACATTCAGCGTTTTGGTAAGTCAGACACCTGCAGTTTTGTATATGTAGCCTATTCTCCTTGACTTTCAAGGTTATAAATTAAAAGATCCAACCCAGAGTGATCGAACCATATCTGTGTTTACTACCCTGCTCTTTAAATCGTTTGGTCCCTCTCACAGAGAAAATGTTTAACCGGAATCGTTTATACCCCACACCTATACCTCCAAAAGAAGAGGCAGTAAATAGTTCCCGATCGAGGTCATGAGTATTTTCAAATGTATTACCATCCATAGCAAAGGAGTGAAAGATACTTTGCCCCTCTAATCCAAGTAAGAAGTAATAAGCAAACGGGGCCTTTGGATTATACCCGATATCCGGTAAGGCACCAACGCCTGACCTATAAATAGTTGATGGAAAAAGATTTACCCCGGTCCCGAACCGAATAATACCGCCAACATGAGCGTCAGTCATAACATTACCGAGACTTCCACCAGCATAGGAGGTAAAGTCCCAGCCCATATCGGAAGCTGAGTGTATTTTCCCCTTAAAGGAATCATAAAGCTTCCATTTGTGTTCGTAGCTGATATTGAGTGCAAATTCGTCTTTAAGCTGATTATCCCACCCTTCAGGTTTTTCGGAGTCTATTTGTTCATGGACCCATATCTGCGTTGTATCAGCTTGTGACGAAGGGCCAATTATACCCATCAGAATACCAAATACATCTGCTTCTTTGTCGTTTTGATAACTCCAGATTATTCTTCCAAAAAGTAATCCTGCGTATGGCCAGTCATCTTCAATGTATTCTTTCTCTTCTAAATCTGCAGGAGTCAACATTGCCTGACCAAAGGCAAAAGTTCTACGTTTTTCTCTACCTTCAGTGGGGATAACAGTTAATTTATCTCCTAAATTAAATATTAAGCCTTGTTCTTTTTTGTCCGACTCTTTTCGCCAGGGATCAGAGATTGACATGATGAAGCCATTTGTATACCCTTCATCTGTTCCTCCAATTAGATCGTTTTCAAATACGATTGAAACTGGATAATGTTTTTCTTCCTTTACTGGTTCCTGATTTTCTGTTGCAAAACAATAAGCAGGTTGAGTCATATATATGGCTAAAGTCATCACAATTAAAAAGAAAGTTCTCATATTACCCATTTCCCCGTCGGTATATAATTTTTGCTCAGAATAGCTTCTCGAATTAGTATTAAAAAAACAGTATTGCTGCTGGATATGCCGCAAAATTTACTCTATATAACGCCAGTATATTCCTGAATTTTCTGAAAATAATTACTATGTTTAATATTTTTATATTTATCATCGTTACAATTGATAATCAATGAAAAACCTGCTTAATATTGAGTACATAGATAATAATGACTAAAGTCCGTTTAAAATGTGTTTAGTTGTTTACATAAGTAAGGTGACGCTCTCCATCAATAACTCATTTTTTTAATGCATTTTCGAAAAACTATTTAGTTGAAACAACTCGGGTATATCATGAGTTGTGAGGTCAGAATCCAATTGGCAGATCGTATTTAATTATGTACTCTTTTTCCTTTTAAGTGTATTGTGCTTTCAATAATTCAAGTAAACCTGAGCAAGAGTGTCAGGATGTTATCAAGTTTAAAAAAAAATTATCGGTGGAGGATAAACATGTCACCTAAACGAGTACAGAATTTTCTTATTAATATCATCTGTTTAGCGTGTGTCTGTGTTTTGTGTAGTTGTGCAAGATATACTGAAATTCCCCTGCATTCAGTAAAGACTGATATTGCCATGGGACAAGAACTCGCATCACAGGTAAATCTGAAAATGGGTGTATATGAACACCCTGATTTGACCCCTTACGTGAAAAAGGTCTGCGAACGTGTCGCCAAAGATCATAAAGACCAGCGGTTTGACTATGAAGTTGCCATTCTCGATTCACCTGTAGTTAACGCTTTTGCTATTCCCGGAGGCAACCTTTACGTATCTCGTGGGATTCTGGCGGCAACGAACAACGAAGCGGAACTCGCACACATCATGGGGCATGAAATTATTCATATCAGCCGTCGTCACTCTGCCAGAAGCATGGCGCGATCTGTTTTACCTGCATTGTTAAGCCTTCCCGGCAGGATTGTAGGAGGCGTTTTGAATAAACGTTTAGGCGATTTTATCAATGCACCATTAAACTTGACAGGTGGTGCTATTGTTTCATCGCACAGTCGTCACGATGAGTTCGAATCAGATCGCTATGGACAGACATTGGCAGCCCAGAGTGGTTACAACCCCAATGCATTGCCGAGTATGTTGACACGCATGGAAAAGTTAGATCAGGTATTAACCGGTAAGAAACGTACAGCGGGCTTTTTTGATACTCATCCGATGACGCCAGACAGGACAAAACGTCTATCAAAGACTGCTGCTGAAATGGAATGGACAGCCAAACCAGGCATCGCTGGTAGTCCGGATAACTATTTACGTACATTGGATGGTTTAATAGTTGGTGAAAATCCGACAAATGGTATTTTTAAAGACAAAAAATTTATCCACCCTGTACTTGATTTCTCAGTCACCTTTCCTGATGACTGGAAAACCTTCAACACCCCAACTTCTGTGATTGCTGTACAACCCGATACAGAAGCTCTGCTCGTTTTGAAGGTTGCTGGTAAAAATTTTCCGGCCAAAGAAAAAGCCATTAGTTTTAAACACCAGTTGAAACGCGAGTACGGAGTAACACCCCTTTCTGAACGCGAAGTTAAAGTTGCTAAACTACCCGGTTATTTGTTGACCTATGTTGAAAATACAAAAAAAGAAGAGATGTATATGCATTTTCTTTGGTTTGAATATGGAGATCGTCTTTATCAGCTAACTGGAATGGGGCCTGAACGCTACCGGCCAATACTCAAAAAGGCTGCATTGAGTTTTCGCCCATTGCAGAAAGACGAACTGGATTCGATAAAAGAAACACGACTGCGTATTGTTTCCGCAACGGCCAACGAAACGTTAGAAGGGCTAAATAAACGATCTGGAAATACCTGGTCATTGGAATATACTGCAGTAATCAACAGCATAAATCAGGATCAGGTACTGAAGAAAGAACAGTTGGTTAAAATTGCGGTTGATGAAAAATACAATATTGACTAGGGCGTTAATGATTGCCCATGATGAAGTCTAGACTGTTTTTACAACCGGGGCAACCAGGCTATCTGATATAGATAGCCTCTCTGCCCATCGCCGTGGAGTCTCGGCTTTCATTTTGTACTGTTGGATCTTCGATATTCAAAACTAGTTCTGTATAAAAGTCCCCATTGTTTTAAAGATTCTCCGAAATAATTGTTTTTCCAAAAAAAGAAAAGGGCTTTGAGATTCAAAGCCCTTTTTTTGTCTGTGATTAATCTAAAGTATTATAGAGCCTGTAGCTTATTGTCCACCATAAAGTAGATAATCAGCATCTACAAGTGTAAATAATCGCTCTGAAAGCCGTGTTGCCCAGTAATCACAAGCATCTTTGGTGTCAGTCCACTTACCCCACTTGTCAAATTTTCCGGTGTATTTTTTTCCGGATCGACCATCTACAGCAGCGATCAATCGTTTACCTGTAGTTGCGTCAACCAGTTCCATTTCAGCGTTTGCCGCCCCGACATAAATATTATTACCAGTATTCACGTTAGAAATCATATTAATAGCAGTATCGAATGGGATTATGGATGAGAGTGTGTCCATAACCACTTTTGAACCTGACATATCTGTTAATGCAACCCTTAGCTCCATGGTCTTGGGAGCTGGTTCTTTAACAATTGTGTAATCTGGAGAAAGTTTTTGATTTAAAGATGCATAAAAATAATCTGCTATTGTTTGAAGGTCTTCTTTAGATACTTCTGCCATATCACTACCTTCTGAAGCAATCAGTCTTACAGGTTTTATAATAATTTTATTATAATGATTGAATTTTGTATCTTTATTGACATAGACCATTAAAGCTTCATTGTTTTTACCTTTAGTTAACTGCTCATAATTGGTCAAAAAACCGGAGTTCGCAACAGATTTTACCTGGCGAGTAGTTGAACAGGAGGCACAAGACCAGACGCCTCTTTTGTGTTTGTGAGAACTTGAGTTTGTAGTTATACAGGAGACACAAAATATACTCAGGAAAATTGCCAGGAATAATAGATTAATAGATCGCATAATACGCATTTTTAATTTCTCCTATTCTCATAATTTATCGATTTTAATTAATAACTTTTACTTATTGAGAAGCATTACCTCAAGGATATATAAGCTTTTTTTTACAAGAAGGAAACTTAAAAGAGGTACGTTAAGTATGATTTAGTACCATAGCTTGAGTTTAAAGTAAAAAAAAGTTGTCAATAAAGCTTGATGGTCTCGTAAAAAGTATTTAGATGGCTAAGAAAAAGGTGCCATGTACAAGATTTAGTGTTTGGCCAGGCTTGAAGTAGTACATATGGTACGTCAAAAGTCTGGC
>JQIA01000913.1_pt1 | contig 15629 bp, 10 predicted proteins | sample 811431 | NCBI WGS metagenome assembly JQIA01 (sample SAMN02998118, study PRJNA258478) | marine sediment metagenome | biome: marine; feature: seafloor; material: sediment; isolation source: oil-polluted sediment collected from 3 locations (0.5 km, 0.7 km and 0.9 km)... | place: USA: Gulf of Mexico ... | reverse complement strand
AAAAGGCTTATTAATACGATGAATACAACGGTTAAATATTCATATTTCCCGGGATGTTCCATGAAGACATCCGCTAAAGAGAACAATGCGTCACTGAAAGTTCTTTTTCACAAGTTAGGGATTGCTTTAATTGAACTTGATGACTGGAGCTGCTGTGGCAGCTCATCTGCCCATTCAATTAATACAGGGCTATCAATTGACATGGCGAGCAGAAACATTGCCATTGCTCCGGCGGACAGACCCCTTATGGTTGCCTGCCCTAGTTGTACCCTCAGATTGAAACAGACACATCTTCATATCAAAGAGAGTGAAGAGCTTCAGGAGAGATTCTATCAGCTTTGGGGCAAAGAATTTAACAAAGACCTTAAAATCGTTCATTTCTTCGAAGTTATGGAAGCGATTGGTGAAAACAAACACTGCAACACCAGTATTATCAAAAAACCGCTTACAGGCTTGAAATTTGTACCGTATTACGGATGCATGCTTGCACGACCACCGGAAATGAGGCACAACAAGAATTACCATGGACTGATGGAAAACATCCTTCAATCCCTTGGGGCGGAAGCCGTTGACTGGGGTCATCATTCTAAATGCTGCGGAACGTTTCTCTCGGTTGCAAAGCCGGAAGCGATTACACCAATTATCAATGAAATTATTCAGGCCGGGATAGATGCTGGTGGTGACTGTATTGTTACTGCATGCTCAATGTGCCAGCTGAATCTTGAAATCCGGTGTGATCTCAAAAAACAGATCCCGACAATGCACTTTACAGAGCTGATTTCTCTTGCACTGGGAACCAAGCAATATAAGAAATGGTTCAGCAAGCATCTTGTTGATCCAACAAGCCTTCTTGAAGGATTGGGGCTCATTCCATAGCATAAACCGATGATAACAATAAAAGCAGCATCAGCACTATGTGTTATGCTGCTTTTTTTATTCTTTTCCCCTCACACACCCCGATTAGATAATTTTTTTCCAATTATTTGTGAACTGACGTATAAATAGTGTATAGATAATGAAATTCAATTTATCGGAGATCTACTCATGTCAGAAATCATATATGGCCAGAAAACAATTTCACTTATTAACGATTTGCATAATCAGGGGATAACCCGATTTTCTGTAATTATGAGACACTCAGCCCGTCACTATGATAAAGACGTTCAAATGGAGCCGTTTATGCCTTTAACATCTGAAGGCAGGACGTTCGCTCATAATTACGGCGCAATGCTTCCACAAGGACTCTCAGCGCGGTTCTTTTCCAGCTATATCGGCAGATGCATTGAAACAGCCTACCTTATTGACAAAGGCTTCACAGAGCATAAGTCCGGCAGCACAACAAGCAATGCTGTTTCAAAAGACATATCACCTTTCTATATTGTCGATTTTACTAAATTGATTACAATTATATTAGAGCAGGAGACATCGGTATTCATTAGAAACTGGATCAATGGAAAGCTTCCTGAAACCACGATAATGAGCGCCAGGGCATCGGCAGACCGAATGCTCTCCTTTATGACGACAAACTTCCAGGAACTACCTGAAAATTCGATCGATATATCTGTAACCCACGATTGGAATATATATCTGCTGAAAGAGCTGGGTCTGGGACTAAACCATGAAGATAACGGCGCAATAGAATATTTAGAAGGTCTGGTTCTGTTTGAAAAAGAGGGTGAGCTTTTTCTTGTAAACCATCAGTCAACGCCACAGAAGTATGTAATGCCATAATCAGAACTGTAGTATTATGCTGCATTCTCCAGATGTTCATCAATATGCCCGGCAATAACTTCCCGGACCATCTCTGCTGTCGCTTCAACAGACATATCTTTAAAACGGTCATATGGTATTTCATCAAGAACCTTAATTCTTAAATGGTGACGCCCGTGAAAATCAACGCTGTTTTTTGGCAATGCGTACTTAGTACCGTTTATTGCAATGGGCAGAATAGGAACCCCCATTTTTTTTGCAAGGACAAAAGCCCCCGGTTTAAAATCCTTCATCAATCCGGTCACAGACCGTGTTCCCTCCGGAAAGAAGTAGACTGAATTCCCGGCCGCAAGGGTATCTTCACATTTACTCATCATACCCCGTGCACTGTCACTATCGCCTCGGTACAGCTTTATATATCGGTTTAAAACCATATTCCATCCAATAAATGGCAGATTAAAGACCTCTGCTTTAGAAACCCACTTAAAAGGAAAAAAAAGTCTGAAAGCAATGAGTATATCAAGCTGCGACTGATGGTTTGAAACAACCACATAGGTGGCACCACTTCTTACTTTATCTCTGTTTTTTACAGACAGTGTCCAGGCTGGCATGACCCATAGATACATGGCTGCCCAGAAAGATGAAAACTGATGGAGCATCACAAGTTTTTTATCAAACCAGAATGTCGTTCCCAGAATCATCAACGCAATTAAAAACATGGTTGCAGATGTAACCCCTATAAATGCAAGAAAACCAATAGATATTACCTTATTTATCATTACTTCCTCATACCTGAATATTTATCTCATATGTCACTCATCAAACTTTTGTAAAATTCTGTATCATTTCATTAAAGCGACTTCAACCCCCAATATGTATAACAATGTTCCAGGTGAACAAGGCCAGAATATATTCATTTAATTTATTATTTATCGGCCTTGACACTGTCCATAAAATGACAATCTTTATAGACATGAAAAATGTTGTTTACCTGATTCTAATAAAAATAAAGAGGTATCATGATACTTAAATTGTTTCTTCTGTTTACATTAATTCCTGTCATTGAACTATTCCTTCTTATTCAGTTAAGTTCATTCCTGGGCCCTTTATCAACAATAGTTCTCGTTGTTTCGACCGGCTTTGCAGGTGCAAGTCTTGCAAAACTTCAGGGAATGCAGACGATTATGAAAATTCAGGAAAACTACAAACAGGGGATAATGCCGGGAGACGAAGTTATTGATGCTTTTTTAATTCTCGTTGCAGGGATTGTATTAATAACACCAGGCTTATTAACAGATATTGCAGGTATTCTTCTTCTGATTCCAAAAACCAGAAACGCCTTCAAGCTCTTTGTAAAAAAAGGATTTGAAAAACGAGTTCAAAGTGGCCAGATAAATATCAGGCGATATTAAAAGCAGATATCAATGTGATGTAATTACCAGATAATAATATGATCTGGAGCAGCCACAATGAGTGTGGGGCGATTTCATTATATGCTTTTGCAGGTTATTATCGATAAGCCGATGTCTGAGAATGTCGGGTTTCGGGAACCAAATATGCAGTATCAATCTTTTATGCTAAGGAAACATCACCTTATTATCAATTGCTTTCGTCTCTACCCGACCTACACCCTTCGATATTTCTAAAAACCATAGTAGGTCGGATTGAGCGATCTCTTTGCGGAAATTGTAAAAATTACCGGCTTCTTTCATCCATGCAATTTCTTCCTGTAAACGTCAATGCGAGCGTAATCCGACAAATGACAGAGCAAAGCGATTCCGTCACCGGCTAAACAGGCAACGGGCCAAACCGGTTTAACCCAAATATTGTCAGTATTAATCCCTCTTATCCAGAACCGCATTTGTCATTCGACTAACACAGACAAGTTTATCGGCTTCATCATAAATTTTTATTTCCCACAAATGAATTGAACGCCCAAGATTAAGCGGCTTACAGATACCTTTAACGCTTCCACTGGTAACACTCCGGATATGATTTGCATTAATTTCAAGCCCAACCACATTATGCTTGTCAGGATCGACGCACAGATAAGACGCGATACTGCCTAATGATTCAGCAAGGACACATGAGGCGCCGCCGTGAAGCAGCCCCATTGGCTGTTTGGTTCTGTGATCAACAGGCATTGTAGCGATAAAAGCATCATCGTCCATTGCCGTTATTTCAATATCAAGGTGTTTCAACATATTGACCTCAATAAATGCTCTTACATCATCGAAATCAATTTCATCATAAAGCTTAAACCATATTCTGCTCATTTTATACCCTCAACCAACAACAAATGGTAATTTAAAAAAACTGTATTTAATTCAAAAAAGCAGGTTTTGCAATTCTTTATTTATAATTAATGATTTGTTTTTATTATTTTATTTCATTCATGATAAACTTAGCGCCCTTCGGGCAGACTTCTAATCTTCAAAGTACTCCATTGTGTATTGGTTACAACCGGGGCAAGTAAACTATAATCCTTGATTTCACAGCAGTCCTCTGACACTCCCACGCAGAGCGTGGGACCGATGGATCGTGGGAGCAAGTTTCGCATTTCCATGCTACATCGCAGGCCTGCATGGAACAATCCCTATACGACAATCGTTCCCACGCTCTGCGTGGTAATGCTTCTGTGCTATACAGCCTGGAGAACCAACGTTACATAATGGATTTATATTTTGCTAACGGGTTGATATGCTATAGAATAAAATGGGAGATTCCTATATTATCATGTTATTTAAGTAGGTTATAAATACCGACTCAAAGCCCAATATCCAACACGGAATGTCCAATGGAGGAAAAAAAGCAATTTGATAAAAAGAAAATAGTTGAAAGTACCTGAGAAAACATTCCTTCCCACTTGAGTATTCCGTGTTGAATATTGGATATTCACATCCGTATTATATACAATCGGTATTAAAATGCTCCGTTCAATTGCAAGCTCATATGAGAATAAAAACGGGAACATTAATTGAGTTGTAAATTGTTAAAAAAGCGGCATTTGCCATCACCCCACCCTGGGGTACAATATTTATTGGTTTACCAGGCTTGAAGTAGTGCATGTTGTACGTCGAAAGTCTGTCAAATCACTGTCGCTACGTAGATGGGACTTTTTACGTCGCCATCAATATCTCATCATCAAACCCTTTCCCAGTCATATCAAACGGTATTGTAATTATTTAAAGCATGCCCCCAACCTGAAAAAAATCTCCTGGCTTCGCCAGGAACGACTCCTCGTTCTATTCATCTACCACGTTTAATTTCACCACCGCATCAACCTGGTCTGATACGGTACGCTGCTCCGCTCCGCTACACTACGCTTGCCTTATCAGCCCCGGCTGTTGCTACACGTCCTCTTGCAAAGATTAAAAGGGTAAAAGAGCAAAGTGTAACCTTGAGATAAATCTCAAGGAGTCCTGACGAGGCGGAACCCTACGCTGTCGACCCTGCCGCCCGGGCTAACGCTGTAGCGAATCGCAGACCGGCAGTCGGAGGCATTGTTGCGCCAGCTACCGCCCCGGCTAACCCGGCCGGTGCCAGTTGAAGGCCCAACAGGATCGGTTACATTTTCTGGTAGATAGCTGCCAAACCGGTCCTCACACCACTCCAATACATTCCCATGCATATCAAAAAGACCCCATGCATTTGGATATTTTTCTGCAACCGGATGGGTTGTGCCGTCTGAATTATCAACGTGCCACCCCATTAAAGCAAGATCAGACTCATCATCACCATTGGCATACTTTGTTGTACTTCCGGAACGGCAGGCATACTCCCATTCAGCCTCGGTTGGAAGTCGGTAAGTCACCTCTCCCAGTTCATTTAAAATTCCGATAAAGTTTTTTACATCATCCCAGGAGACCTGCTCCATCGGATTTGTTGGGTTTCCTGGAAAATATGACAACCGATCACTTAAATCTCCGATGTCTATACTCACAAGCGTTGCCTGGTCAAGAACCGATGTCCACTGTTTCTGGGTTACTTCTGTTGTCTGCATGTAAAAGGGTGTAAGAGTTACATTATGGACCGGTTTTTCACGATCATCACCATCGTCATCACCCATTTTAAACGTTCCGCCCTGAATATATTTAAACTCCATTCCGAATGTATCGGTTACATCCGGAATAACTGTCACAATAACCGTATCGGGGTCACTATTGGATATACCGTTGCTTACAATAAGCTTAATCACATACTCGCCTGCAACATCAGGAGTCAAGGAAGGCCGAGGGAATGCATCATCTTCAATTTCGATAATTGAGTCGTCGGGTTGTGAGACAATCTCCCAACTATAAGACAATTCACTGGTTCCCGCATATGAACTTTCGCTTCCGTCAAGAGTAATCTCTAAGTTATAATTTCCCACCGCCATGTCATCACCCGCATTGGCTATTGGCAGAATCCTATATGTTGCTGTTACCGTAACCTTGTTTGCCGGCATCGTCAGAGTCGTTCTGGAAGCATTTATATCCGATATCTCTGGACCGCCGGATATTTTTACCCATGCTTTAAACTCCTCACCGTCCGGAGCTCTGCCGGCTTCAATTATAACAGGCGTACCGGAGAGGTAACTGCCGTCACCAATGCCATTAACGACTGTCAGGTCATATGTCGGCAGGTCTTTATATATTGCTGTTACCGTAGCAACGCTTGCCGACATCGTCAGGGTGGTTATTGCGTTCTTTGCCTCAGCGATTGTCGGTGCCGGATCACCCGAGGTCACTTCCCAATAGTCAAATTCCATACCTGGTGGGGCTTCGCCAGATGTGATAGTAACATTTTCACCTGAAAAATAATAACCGTCACCGTCGCCACTACCTTTATTGACAGTCAGCTCATATTCCGGCAAATTCTTATATGTTGCTGTTACCGCAACATCGTATGCTGGCATCCTCAGGGTCGTGCTTGACGCACTGGCATCAGCAATTATCAGTGCAGGATCGCCCGAGGTCACTTCCCAACAGTCAAATTCCTGATCGTTCGGAGCTTTAATAGCTGTAATGGCCACGACGTCACCTACTGCGTAATTATTGCTGCCGGTACCGCTATAAACTTTCAGGGCATATTGCATTTTATATATTGCTGTTACCGCAACATCGCCTGCCGGCATCGTCAGGGTAGTGCTTGAGGCACTGGCATCAACAATTATCAGTGCAGGATCCCCCGAAGTCACTTCCCAACGGTCAAATTCCTGACCGTCCGGCGCTGCATCAGCTGTAATGTTGACATCCGCACCAGTGAAATAACTACCGCCACCACTGCCGAAATTAACTACCAGGGCGTATTGTATTTTATATGTTGCTGTTACCGCAACATCGCCTGCCGTCATTGTCAGGGTCGTGCTTGACGCACTGGCATCAGCAATTTCCGTTGCTGAATCTCCCGAGGTCACTTCCCACTTGTCAAATTCCTGACCGTCCAGAGCTGCGTCGGCTGTAATGTTGACATGCGCACCGGTGAAATAACTACCGTCACCACTGCCGCCATTAACTGTTACGCTGAACCCGTCATGTGATGACACATCACCGTTTTCAAGGGCCTCTTCCAGTTCGCTATCTGATGAACCACAGGAGGTAAAAAAAGATCCTGAAATTAATATGATTATTATTACGATAATAATATTTCTGTTTTTCATTCTATAATCCTTTATGATTTCGTAATAAATACTTAGCTGCGATGGAGAATCGCCGTACTCGAAGTAGTACATATAATAGGACTCCCTTATGGTCAATCAATAAAGTTACTTTAATGGAAATTTTTACAATGCTATTAAGGCAATAAATAAAACAGATTTTTGTTACCATAAAATAGTCGAAATCTCGTAAGTGTTTCGTTCCGGACCTGACCCGGAATCCAACTATTTAAGCAAGTTATGAATACCGATTCAAATCCTGCCCCCGAAAAACAGAGGATCCTGTTATTATTTTACCACCCGTTCGCCTTGCACACTGGACACGGAGGAGCGATTAAAAGGTAACTTTTTGTCCTTTGCAGTGGACCTTTCCTGGGGTGATGAATTTCACCATTTGCTGAAAAAAAGTCTGGTTCCATTTTTTGTTCTTCTGTTTGTTGTCTATTATGAATTAGGTACGTTGAAAGTAACTCTTTTCAAAGCCCAATATATACAATCAGTATTAATTCACCGAAGCCTGTCCCCTTTTTTCTGTAATGTACAAACAAGAAATCTAACCATAATTTGAAACCAGAATCGGAATTTATTTTTCAGTGACGCCTTAGCGCACAATCGTGCGGGTTGTTAATTGTTAGATTACTGAGCAAGTAAACTATAATTCTTAATTTCTCAGCAGTCCTCTGGCACTACCACGCAGAGCGATGGGGCGTAGGCGCGAGGAAGCGAGGAAGCGAGGAAGCGAGTTTCGCATTTCCATGCTACATCGCAGGCCTGCATGAAACAATCCCTATACGACAATCGTTCCCACGCTCTGCGTGGTAATGCTTCTGTGCTATACCGTCTGGACAACCAACGCCCCATAATGGCGTTTATATTTGGGGAGCGAGTTTCGCATTCTTATACTACATCGCAGGCCTGCATAGAACAATACCTATACGACAATCGTTCCCCACGCTCTGCGTGGTAATGCTTCTGTGCGATACCATCTGGACAACCAACGCCCCATAATTGATTTCATGTTTTACTAACAGACTGATATTATACAGAATAAAATTGAAATAACGATATTAGGCATTTACTTCGGCCACATTTATCAATTCCTTAACCTGAATTCTTTTTTGATTTTTTTCCTTCTTAATTAAAACGACTTACATCATTCAATCACACTATTACATCACATGATGTAATATTTTGCTTGACCCAACCAAAAAAACCGGATAATTTATAAATCATTTGATGTTATCATTTAGTTCTTCATTATGGTGGCAAATGGAAAACTATAAAATATTAACTGTGATAATTTTAGAAGGTAATCCCCATGGAAAATGAAAAAGAAATTACAACAGAATCAGAAACAGTAGCTACAGCAAGTTCAAGTAACCCCATACGAGTCGTTCTGGTTGACGGATGCAGGACCCCGTTTTTAAAATCAGGTACCGGGTTCAGCGATTTAATGGGATGGCAGTTAGGGCAATACGCTGTACAGGGGCTAATGTCCCGGTCTGGAATTCCTTACGATACTATAGATCAGGTACTTTTTGGGTGCGTTGCAACCGATATTGCAACAACAAATATTGCAAGAGAGATCAGTCTTGGTGCCGGTCTGCCGTCATCGATCCCCGCACACACCTGTACTGTTGCCTGTATCTCAGCTAACCAGGCAATCACGAATGCAACAGCACTGATTGCTTCCGGCAATGCAGATGCAATTATCGCAGGTGGCGTTGAGACATTTTCTGATGTCGATATAAAACTGTCAAAAAAATACAGACGGTTTCTTCTGGACTTAGGTATGTATAAAAAGCCCAAAACACTGAAAGGTAAACTGGCTCTCCTGAAGGGCATGAAGCTTGCTGATTTTATAGTTCCTGAAAAACCGGCTATTTCAGAATTTTCAACAGGCCTTATCATGGGGGAAAATGCAGACAGACTCTGCAAACGACTCGAAATTACACGTGAAAGGCAGGATGAATATGCAGAAATGTCACATAGCCGTTCAGTAAAGGCACAAAATGACGGTATTTTTGATGAAGATATCGTTCCGGTTGTTATACCGGGCACAGACAAGGTCTTTTATAAGGACAACGGCCCCAGAAGTGATGCCGGTTATGCAAAACTCTCTTCCCTGAAACCCGCTTTTGATAAAAAATACGGTACGGTAACAGCTGGTAATTCGTCGTTCTTAACGGATGGCGCATCAGCAGTTCTTCTTATGAGTGAAGAAAAGGCAACAGAATTAGGTCTTAAGCCGCTCGCTTATATCAATTCTTTTGAATACACAGGTCAGGATCCGGTTGAAGAATTATTACTTGGCCCGGCATTTTCCATCAACAAGCTTCTGTCAAAAGAGAACCTGACACTGGATGATATTGGAGTCCTTGAAATCCATGAAGCGTTTGCAGCTCAGATGTTAGGTAATATTGACTGCCTGGAATCTGATGAATTTGCCCGTAAATACTCAGGCCTTGAGGCATCATTGGGCAAAGTAAACTATAACGCACTGAACCTTCATGGCGGGTCTCTCTCTATTGGTCATCCGTTTGGTGCAACAGGCGCAAGACTTCTTACAACATGCGCAAGACGCATGAAAGATGAAAATAAAAGATTCGGCATCGTATCTGGATGCGCTGCCGGTGCAGTCGGTAATGCCATCCTTTTAGAGACAGCTGTTTAGAACTACGAATGAATACGTTAGGCCACGGAGAATTATAATGAATTATCTGAATATTGAAAAAAACAAAGACAACATCATGGTCATCACAATTGACTGTCCTGATACCAGTGTAAACAAAATATCATCGCCGCTGTTAAAAGAAGTGGAAGACGTGATCGCAGAGATTGAGAAAGACCCGAAATTTAAAGCCATCGTTATCACAAGTGCAAAAGAGGATACCTTTGTCGCCGGTGCTGATCTTGATGAAATAAAAGAGATGCGAACCAAGGAAGAGGTAACCACTTATATTTCAAAGGCAAATGCAATTCTGAATAAACTGGAGGCACTGCCTCAGCCGGTGGTTTGTGCCATCCACGGAAACTGCCTTGGTGGCGGACTTGAACTGGCACTTGCAGCTGATTACCGAATGGCTTCGGATTCACCGGATACGGTCTTCGGTCTTCCGGAAGTTATGCTGGGTCTTATGCCTGCAGCAGGCGGAACCCAGAGAATGCCGAACCTTATTGGTCTTACAACAGCACTACCACTGATCCTTGCAGGTAAACAGCTACGTGCAAAAAACGCCTTGAAGATTGGCTTAATTGATGAAATCGTGCCGCCCCATGGTATGACTGACGCTGCAATAATAGCCGCAGGCCAACTGGCTCAGGGCGACATTAAAAAAAGAGAGATCAAACGTCCTGCAATTATGAAACTCATGGAAAAATATCAGTTCGGGCGGAATTATGTTTTTAAGAAGGCGGTTGACGGTGTTATGAAGCAGACCAAAGGTATCTACCCTGCCCCGCTTGAAATTATTGAATCTATAAAATACGGCAGCGAAAACGGTGTTAAAAAAGGCATAGAGGCGGATGTGGACAGGTTCAGCAAACTGGTTTTATCACCTGTCGCCAATTCACTGACCAGCCTCTTTTTTGCAATGAATGACAGAAAAAAGAACCCAATGGAAGACAAAGCTGTTCCTGTTAAAAAAGTAGGTATCCTGGGGGCAGGTCTTATGGGCCACGGAATTGCGGGCGTATCAACAGATATCTGTGATTCAATTCTATTAAAGGATCTCTCCCTTGAATCGGCTGCAAAAGGCGTGAAAGAAGTTACTAAAGGCCTTTCCATCAGAGCAAAATCAGGCGGTATGACACAATTTGACAGTCTTGCCGGCGGAGCAAAAGTCATCCCCTGCAATAATTTCAATTCCTTTGACGGCTGTGATCTCGTCGTTGAAGCTGTTTTTGAAGATCTTGATTTGAAAAAGAAAATGCTGAAAGAAGTCGAAGCTGTGACGGGTGATAAGACAATCTTCGCAACCAACACGTCCTCGCTGCCAATCAGTGAAATTGCAAAGGGGTGCAAGCGGCCCGGTAATGTAATCGGCATGCACTACTTTTCACCGGTGCGAAGCATGCCGCTTCTTGAAATCATCACCACTGATGAAACCGAAGACTGGGTAACAGCAACGGCTATTGATTTTGGTATTAAACAGGGAAAGACCTGTATCGTTGTGAAAGACGGACCCGCTTTTTATACTACACGTATTCTTGTTATGATGTTGAATGAAGCGATGCTTCTTGTAGAAGAAGGTGTCGATATTCATATCATCGATGATGCCATGATGAAATTCGGATACCCGGTCGGCCCGATTCAGCTGGTTGATGAAGTCGGTATTGATGTTGGTGCCCATGTTGGTGAATTTCTGCAAGAATCCATGAGCGACAGAGATATACAGTATTCAGGCGTTATCCAGAAGTTATTCGCCAATGGATTTCTTGGTCGAAAAAACAATAAGGGCTTTTATCAGTATAAAGGAAAAAAAGGGATAAAGCCTGCAAATACAGAAGCCGCAAATATTGTTGGTGTCAAAAAAATAAAAAATGTTAATATTGAAGAACTTCAGTTCCGAATAAGCCTGTCAATGGTCAATGAAGCAATCCTTTGCCTTCAGGAAGGGATTATCAGTTCACCGGAAGACGGTGATGTTGGGGCAATCCTTGGGCTCGGCTTCCCTCCTCTCAAGGGTGGCCCTTTCAGATATGTTGACAGCTATGGCCCGGATAAGATTCTGAATCTATTAAACACCTATCAGAGCCGGTTCGGTAGCAGATTTAAACCGGCAGATCTATTGGTGGATCTGGTCAAAACAGGAAAAAAGTTTCACCAGTAATTAAACTGTCACCGGGTTTGCAGTTCAGGTCTTTTCAGAGATAGAGGTGGTTCAGGGGGATCTGTAAAGGCCGGAAACTGCAAGATCCGGTATCCAATTACATATAAAAATGAGGTAGATTCATGTTTAAACTGGAAAAAATGCATAAACAGATTCAAAAATCTGCAAAGGCCTTTGCAGCAGGAGAATTTGAAAAGGAAATATGCCAGGAAATGGATCATGGTTCTCAGTTCAGGGAAAACATTAGAAAAAAAGCAGGTGATACTGGCTTTATAGGGATTCAGTTTCCTGAAGCATATTCAGGAGGTGACTTAGGCGCAGTCGAAGATGCATTGATAGCAAAGACCTTTTGCAGACTCGATTCAACAGCCGGTTGTTCTCTTATGTTCTCAACACCCGGTGCTGATTTTCTCGTAAAATCGACTTCAGAAGAACTGAAAAAGAAGTACCTGCCTGATCTTGCTGCCGGTATTATGGTCTCTGCTGAAGCATTCACCGAGACATATTCCGACCCGGGTTTTTCACAGATAGCAGCTACAGCGGAAAAATCTAAGTCCGGGTGGACCATCAACGGTAGTAAAATTAATGTGATCAACGGCAACAAAGCCGGTCTCTATTTTGTTCTCTGTCAGACAGACAGCAATCCCGGCATTTTTTTAGTAGATTCTGAAACTGAGGGCATTACCGTTGATAAGAAAAAAGAGACCCTTGGCCTTCGCATGATTGAACGTGCCGATGTAACATTTACAAACTGCACTGTCCCTGAAGCAAACCTGTTAAGCTCTTTAAGCAGTAACGGGAAAGAACTTCAGGCATATACAGCAGCGCTGCAGGTTCAGATTGCTGCCATGGCTACCGGTATTGCCAAAGGTGCCTATGACAGGACAATGAAATACATCAAACTGCGGGAACAGTTCGGAAAAAAACTGGCAGAATTTCAGATTTCACGACATAAGATTGCAGATATGGCAACCCGTATTGAACTTGCGTATATGATGACACTAAATGCTGCACACGCAATTGACACCAACAGCCTTACTCCTGCAATGGGAGCCATGGCTAAACAGTGCGCAACAGAAAATGCCATGATGGTAACAGATGAAGCGGTACAGCTTCTTGGGGGATACGGGTATTCAAGTGAATACGAAGTTGAGCGGTATTATCGTGACGCGAAAGTCCTTGAACTTCTTGGCGGCTCGAAAGCACATTTAAAAAATACAATTGCTGACAAAGAAATTGGAAAAATTAACCGGAAATAAGAAAGGGGTTAACATGCAGATCCTCGAATATACTGAAGAGCACAATGCATTCAGAGATGCTTTAAGAACATATGCGGCAGCTGAAATAACGCCACTTGCGGATACGTGGGAGAAAAACCATATTGTCCCCAAAGAGGCATGGCAGAAAATGGGACAGGCCGGATTTTTATGCACAGCCGTGCCCAAAGAATATGGCGGACATGGCCTCGATTTTCTATATTCAGTGATCGTTATTGAAGAACTGGCAAAAACGAACCAGGCAGGATTAATGGCCTCACTGCACAGTGATGTTATCGTCCCTTACATCACGGCATACGGGTCTGAAGAGACTAAGAAAAAATTTCTACCCAAAACAGTAACAGGTGATTCTGTAACAGCCGTTGCCATGACGGAACCGGATGCGGGGAGTGATCTTGCTTCCATGAATACCACAGCCGTTGAAGATGGTGATTTTGTTGTTTTAAACGGTTCAAAAACGTTTATTTCAAACGGCATCAACTGTGACCTGGTTGTTGTTGCTGCAAAAGACCCTGATGAACCTGACCCTTATAGTGCGATCTCACTCTATCTCGTCGAAGACGGATCCCCGGGTTTTGAAAAAGGCCGCCGGATTGAAAAAATGGGAATGCACAGTCAGGATACTGCAGAACTCTTTTTCAATGACTGCCGGATTCCAAAAGAAAATCTTTTAGGAACAAAAGGCGGTGGGTTTATAATGCTGATGGAAAAACTGCAGCAGGAAAGACTTGTCTGTGCCTTAAGTGCAGTGGCCGGTGCCCAGCAGGTAATCGACTATATCACAGATTATTGCCGAAATACGCCCTCCCCGTCAGGTAAACCTCTTTCAAAATTTCAGGCTACAAAGTTTGCTCTTGTTGAAATGAGTACTGAGGTAAAAATCGGAAAAACCTTTGTTGAAAAGCTTGTTTCAGAGCATATTAAAGGTGAAAATGTGGTTGTTGAAACATCAATGGCCAAGTATTGGACAACCGATATGCTGAAAAGAATTATAAGCCGGTCTCTTGACCTTACAGGCGATTATGGTATTTCAGAAGAGTGCCTGCTGGGAAGAGCCATGCGTGACTCAAGAATTTTATCAATTTTTGCAGGGACAAATGAGATTATGAAAGAGATATGCAGTAAATTTATGGGGCTATAATCTTTAATATTATAAAAGGACTAAATATGAAACAAGGCGCATTAACCGGCGTAAAGGTGCTTGACCTGTCAAGACTGCTCCCCGGTCCGTATTGCTCCATGGTTTTATCAGATCATGGGGCAACGGTCATCTCAATTGAAGACGAACGGTTTAAAGACGAGGCCGCTTTCCCGACACTTGTGAACAGAAACAAGTCACATATGACCTTGAATCTAAAAACAGATGAAGGCAGAAAGATCTTTTATAAAATGGTTGAAGAGTCTGATATCGTTATGGAAGGATTCCGGCCGGGGGTTGTGGATAAACTGAAGATTGATTATGAAACCATCAGTAAAATCAATCCCGGAATTATCTACTGCTCGATCACCGGTTACGGACAGACAGGCGCCTATGCTAACCGCCCTGGTCACGATGTCAATTATCTTGGGGTTTCCGGTGTGCTGGATTTAATCGGAGAAAAAGGAAACCCACCTGCGATCCCCGGTATTCAGATTGCAGATATTGCAGGCGGCTCCATGAATGCCGTTATAGGTATCCTCCTGGCACTTCAGGCAAGGCATACAACGGGTCGTGGTCAGTACATCGATATTTCAATGACTGATGGCGCATTATCATTACTTCACCTTGCCCTCGACTTTCAGCAAATGACCGGTCAGGTTGCAGAAAAATCAGATTCAATTCTTTCCCACCGATATGCTTTTTATAACACCTATGAAACAAAAGATGGCAGACATCTGACCATCGGTGCCCTTGAATTCCGTTTCTGGAAACAACTCTGTGAATTTCTTGGAAAACCTGAATATATCAAGCTTCAATACGATGAAGTCCAGCGAGAAGCGATTATCGATGATCTACGTACAACATTTCAGGGAAAAACACTTGCAGAATGGAAAGAGGAACTTGGGGACCTGGATGTCTGCTGGAGTCCTGTAAACAACATTCCGGATATACTTGAATCTCCGCTTTTTAAAGAAAGAGAAATGATTGTAGACATTGAAGATAAAAATGGATATAAAACCCAAAGTATTGGT
>JQIA01000912.1_pt1 | contig 15630 bp, 15 predicted proteins | sample 811431 | NCBI WGS metagenome assembly JQIA01 (sample SAMN02998118, study PRJNA258478) | marine sediment metagenome | biome: marine; feature: seafloor; material: sediment; isolation source: oil-polluted sediment collected from 3 locations (0.5 km, 0.7 km and 0.9 km)... | place: USA: Gulf of Mexico ... | reverse complement strand
GGATCAAGAATTGAAAAAACCGGAAAGACAGCTGGGTTTGAAAAAGGCAGCTTTGCACATAAAGCCTTATTTGTAATAACGGAGCCGCTGTTCATTTCAGAGCCTGTGGCCGGTAATGTAAGAACCGTTCCAAACGGAAGCGCAGCTTTAACCTTGGCGCCGAAACTCGTAAGAATCTCCCAGGGTTCTCCTTCATACAGGCTTGCAGCAGCAATGAATTTAGTACCGTCAATCACAGAGCCGCCCCCCACCGCAAGGATGAAGTCAATCTCTGAAGTCCGAACAAGCTCAACACATTTCATCAATGTTTCGTAAGACGGATTCGGTTCTATGCCTGAAAATTCAATAAGTTCGTACCCTTCAAGGCTTTCTTTAACCTTATCTAAAATGCCGTTTGCTTTTATACTTCCACCACCATAGGTAATAAGCACTTTTGAGTCGGCAGGGATTTCATTTTTTAAACCGGCAATCTGGTTTTTTCCAAAAATAATTTTTGTTGGATTCTGAAAAGTGAAGTTTAGCAATTTATTTTTCCTTTTTTTATAAAAGTTGTTAATTCTGTACCTGTTATTATCGAGTCCTATTTTATAAGAACCAGGTTTTAAAACCCGGTGTTGGCTTATAAACGAAAGTCTTTACTGCTTTATTCAGTCCCTTAAAAATACCTGAAACAGCATTGTAATCGTTTCACGTATAGCATCTGTTGAATTCTCAACCTTCATCCTTAAAAGAGCACCTTCCCAGATATCCCAGCAAAGGCCGGCAAGTTTATCTGCAGTAATATCTTTACGTGCCAGGCCTAGTTTCTGTGCACGTTCCAGATGGACACTCAGCCGGTTACACCAGATGTTTTTAGCATTATTCAGTGATTGTCGGCACAGATCGCTCGATTCAGCTAATTCACCAGCCAGATTACCGATTAAACACCCGGTTTGTACCGTTCGTTTTTCCTGCATGGTAATTAAATTTTCAAAACATTTTTGAAGCATCAAAAGCGGATCATTTTCTGGCCCTTCAGCTATCCAATCATTCCAAAGCGCATCAAGGATGCCCGTATAATCTTTCACAATTTCACAGGCAAAATGTTCTTTGCTTTTAAAGTAATTGTAAAAAGACCCCTTGGGAACTTTTAGTGACTCGACAATCTCTTTGATGCCCGTGCCATGATACCCCTTCTCGCCAAAGAGTAACATTCCGGTTTTCAAAAGGTCGCTATGTATTTTTTTCTTTTCCATAAACAAATATATGACCGGTCGTCTCATGTGTCAAATTTTATTTTGTTTATTTGTTAATTATCCGAAATATTATGTAATAAGGCCATTTTTCTTCAATTAATTAGAGAGGAGATACAAAAAAACATGCTACTTATTAAAAACGTAAGCAATAATTCAGAATTAGCCATACATAGAAATAATAACTAATTCTTACCAGTTGTCATCCTCATCTTTATATATGATATGTAAACGTAATTTTTTGTTGATCGGTTGATTTAATTTTGAAAAAACTGTAGACAAAAACTTGAAAATAGAAAATTTCAGAATCGTTCTACATACAGCATAATAATAATAGGGGGTTAAAAAATGAAAACGTTAATACTTATTTATATATGTTTATTTTCACTACTTGTTCAATCCGCTTGGGCAAAGTTACCCGGATTTAGCGGGATGGAACAAATCAATACAGATACCTATTTGGTAGTTATTGATAAAAAGGCACATAAAGATGGGGGTAGAGTTGGACTCCTAAAAACTGAGGCCGGAGGAAAACTTAACTTTTCGCCCCTGCAAATTTCGAACTGGTCGCACAGTGATGGTCAAGCGAGTGATTTGGAGTCAGTCTGTCGTATTCCTGGGAAAACTAATGAGTATTTGTTAGCTGAAGCAGGATACTGGGAGGGTAAATATGGACGAATCTTCCATATTGAAATAACTGGCATTAAGGCTTCAGTAAAAAATGTGTACAGAATCCCAAAAATCGTTGGTAGTACCAAAGGTATAGATGGTGATAATTTCGAAGGCATGGTGTGCTTCAAGAGTGGAAATTCTACCTTGGTAGTTCTTGGAGAAAGAGGCGGGAGTTCTTTGTATAGGAACGGATATCTTCGTATCGGGGTGCTAAATTATTTAAACTCATCATTGTCATGGGATGATTATGCAGATAAATCATTGGAAATTGCAGCTCCAGGAAATTGGAATAATTCACAATCTAAAAGAAGTATTTCTGATCTATATATAGGTAAAAATGGCGTCATATGGGCTGTGGCTACTGAAGATGCGGGAGATAGCGGTCCTTTTAAATCCGTAATATACAAAGCTGCAATGATTTCTAATGAACCCGGTAGCTATCCTATTAAAGCAATACATTCGAAGAAAGCCTATTGGACAATAGATGGATTCAAGATAGAGGCATTGGCCGGGCCATCAGGTGTTGTGCCCGGTAGTTTCATGAGTATCGGTACAGAGGACGAATCATATGATGGCGTATGGCGTCCTTTGTTTCCTCCCGTAGAGTAAGTTTATGTGAAGCATGGGCTGTCATGACGTTCGCTCGGACGTAAACTACGTTACGACAGGGTCACCATCATGTAGTCATGGTGCCGGGTATCACTATAGATTCAAAAATTATTGATGAAGGGTCTGCTTTTACGGTGATATATTAAGAGAAGAATTTATTCCCAATAAAGCCCCCTTTTAAGAGGACTTTATTGGGATTTAACGCTATGTGGTTATTGGCTTGAAAATTAACCTGGTTTTTTTAACCGGTTATTCAATATTAATCACAACCATCTGATGGACAGGGCTCTAATGTGAGCGTCCATGTGCTGAAATTATTCGTGTATGTCCATGTTGTTGCCTCTGAATCAGGCCCAAATCCTGCCGGAATATGGCCGTCACAAACCAGACCATTCATGCCGTAATCAAGTTCTCCGGAAATCATTTCACCTTCTATGTTATTCACAGTATCGATTAGTATTGTTGAATCAAAACTGACCCATTTCGATCCAGGGTTTACGATCGTATCGTTTAATATCAGAAAATCGCCACACCCATAAAGATCTCCGCGACATGTACTGTCAGCAATTGCATATATTTTCGTGCCGCTCGCATCGGCTTCAGCGTCAAAGTCAATAATAATATTACTCGCTGTAATTGTCCCACTGCCATAATCAGGGTTACTATAGTTAACTGTAAATTTCCAGGGACCAGCGTTACAACTGCCATTTTCAATCATTTCTTCAATTTCAGTTAATTTTGCCTGTAAAGCCTGTGTGTAATCAGTGGTGACTCCCATATATTCCATTTCACTCTGTTTTGAAAGATAGTAGCGCAAACACTCAACATTATCACAATCGGCACTTTGGAGTATATACAGATTGTTGTTATCCAAAAGGTTTACAATACTTTCAATTATTTTAACGCTTGGATCAGCACCAGACAATTCCATTTCAGTGTCAAATTTAACAGCACATTTAATATATTTTTCAAGACTGCTGATCTCACACGGCCCCGGCGGTGTTATTGTCTCCCATTCAACAGCTGCTGCCTCCATCCGTTTCCAGAGTTCTTTATTTACCCTTGCCGAAATATCTGCGGCACCCGCTAATTCTACTTCTGTCATGGTCTGCACCAACTGAGTGAGAAAGGTCTTAAAATCGTTATGCACACAATATCCATCCCAGAAAGTTACCTGAGAACCTTCCATTTTATCTAGCCATTTAACAACGACTCTATCTATTATCGCGATTAATTCTGCCCAAAAGGTATGTTCAAGTTTTGGCTCCATCTGTTCCAATAAATTAATTTTAGTGACAATATCACCAATTAATGCTCTGTTTAACGCATAAAGACCACCATCCCCAATAGCATCGGCATTGCTGTTAAGCTTTAATAGTCCGGCTATGATATCATCCCTCAAAGCCATTGGTCCCGGCGTTTCATCAAATCCATATTCACTGAAGTGCATCAGTTTTGCGGTATAGATATTTCCGTTTTTTTCAAAAGGAACAAAATAGTCTTGTGCAGCACCATGATAAACAAAAACATAACTATTCTCTGTCAGACTGTCTGATCTGAATTCCAAAGTAACTGCAGCGTCAAATTCAATATCTGTATCTATCGATATCTCAGGTAATGGGTCAATCCCATTATAGATCAACTTGAATTCAACAACGATATCTTCTGACTCACCAAATGGTAATTTGGGGATGGTTATTGTTAGCAGGTCATTTCCTTCTCCTGCGACTTTGACAACAGTTTCAGCCATGGAGGCAATACTTTTGCTTGTTGTCAGCTGCGGAATCACTTCTCCCTTGTCACTATTACTGTCACTGCCGCACGACATTAGAACTGTAATTGAAATTAACATACCTAATACTAAAAAAAATGACCGTTTCATTATCTCATCCTCTGTTATAAATATTTATTTAAAAAAAATATCAAGTCAACTTTCGACCTTTATCCAAACATTCAGGGTCAAGCTTAGTATTGATACTCTCTCGGTACTATTATCTATTGATTTCCCTGGCCACCAAACATCTTCATCATATTTTGCATCTGTTGTTGCATCTCAGGTGTCATCTGATTATTATTCCCACTATTAGAGCCGGATTTACCCGGCGGTTTACCAGCCAGTAAATTCTGAATTGTCAGCTTTGCGTGTTCTTTCATCACCGAGTCAGCATGGTTGTCATAGGTGCAATTGATAGTTGACGGTACTTTAAATTTTGAAGCAGAAACGGACCCTTTTTTGATGCTTGTGGCTACTTCACTGATTTGTATCCCCATAATATTAGCATCAATTTTAAGTGGTATTTCAGTACCTCTTAAAGTATAGGCTGTTGTCCCCATAATTGTCACTTTGTCACACCGGTACCCCAGGAGTTTTAAGGCATTTTTTTCAACTTTGCCACTCATACCCTCAACGGTCGACAAGCCCATACTTTCAGTGTTTTTAATAACTTTTTTCTGTTGTTTTTTTGATAGTTTATGAAATTCTTCAATCATAAATTTATGCGGATTTGATTGCCTGGAACCGGTATTATCCATGAGATCAATTGTATATTCCCATTCCGGAGTAGTTATTATAATTTCCTTTTTTGGTTGAACCATCCCAAAGACATTCATCGATGTATTGCTGTATTCAGCTGTAGTCCTACCAAAATCTTTTATATAAATTGTTTTGGTTCCAGTCATAGTCCCGGTGATATTATAATTAATTGTTGCACTTTTAAACGGAGACTTCTTTTCCCAGGGACTCTCCAAAGAAAATGCTGATGTTGACCATAGTAAAATGATTAATAACATTACAATTTTTTTCATCTATCTATCCTTTTTAAATTCTAAATCAGTTGATAATTATTGACGCACTATCATTAATTAAAGCAACTTATAACGGGTGGTAAAATATTTGTCTATGAAATATATCACTCTCTATCAATAATTATTGATTTCTCATTGAAGCCAATTAGAGATATTAGATTAAGCTTGCTCATCTCTTATCTGGAATCGGAAATTATCTGAGGTTCGATTGACTTTCTATTTATAATTCAGCCAGCATTTTTGTTCCGAAGCATGTAAACACAAGAACGTAAAGAGAATCTATCATTATCGAGTCGAATCAATAAGTACGTATGTGCTGTGCAAACGAACCCGTCAAATTTTGAGCCCTCTGCAATAACGCATAATTTAGAACTTGCTTTGAGCGATAACTAAGTCTATATTTCCTAAAAAGTTATTAAACCGGCTCAAATCGAGTCGACTCGATAATACTATTTGTTAGTTCATCCACAGGAGTATGCATTTGGACAAGAAACACCTGACGCTTACTATATCGAGCAAAACATGCAGGCAGTGCGCGAAGTGTTGCAGACACTTTGCCTTTGCAGAGTTATCTGAACCTGAGATTGTAGCGATAGAAGACTTCACCGGACTTCATTCTAACATGTTTACAAATTCCAAAGGAACAGAGGAAGAAGGGCGCTTTCTGAAATTCAAAGAGAACGGAGATTGTATCTTCCTGAAGAGAAATAAAGGTACATATGCTTGTCTGGTATATGAAGCTAGGTCAAAGGTCTGCAGGGATTACCCATCAAGTCAAGAACAGAATGAAACCTGCTATATGAATAGGACTGGATAAGATCCTATTGATCGTGGACGAAGATTTTGAGCTAATAAAATAATTGAGTAAATGCTGGTACTAAACATTTGTAAGGATTTACCTTATTATGAAAATAAATATCATTTTAGTGGTAGTCCTTTTTAACCGGAACTACTCTTTATAACGTTATGAACTGCATCTTGCAGTCCAAGCTTGATGGAAATACTTTACATAAGACTATTTAAATATATAAAATAAAAGGAGGCCTCATGGCTAAAGGCAAAAATACTCAAAAGTCAGAAAAGAAAAAATCAGAAAAAACGTTGAAAGAAAAGCGAAAAGAGAAAAAAGAAAAGAAATCCAAAAAGGCATGATTTAATTACGTGTTTATTTTATCGGGGCATTACGCTTGATATCGATACGTTTTGACTGAATTTGCAGTAAACAAAATTTTGAGTTATCTATAAGGCGTTGGTAATTAACTCGCTGCTGGTTAGTTTTGCGTAAAAAATAATCCAGAATGCTCCAGGCATCGAAACAATAGTTACTTTTTTAGCTGTTGTTCTCATCTGTAATCTGCGATTTTCCGAGAGCCAATTGTTTAATGGAACTCGATAATTGAGCCGAAAAATTGCCCGTTTTTTATTCAATATTGTACTTTTCAAGCCTGTAGATCAGAACGTGTCGTTGAATTTTTAGAAGTCTTGCCGCTTTTGACCTATTCCCACCGGTTTTTTTAAGGGCGCCTTTTATCAGCCTCAGCTCGACATCTTCAAGAGAGAGACCCTCATCGGGGATTTCAGGAAGACTCCAGTCAAGATTACTTTTTCTGATATTGAGATCATCAGGTGTCAGGGTATTTCCTTTACCAAGAATAATAGCCCGTTCAATAGTATTTTGAAGTTCTCTGATATTACCCGGCCAGGAATGTTTTTTTAAGGCGGTTTTTGCTTCCTGTGAGAATTTCATTTTTGAGGGGGCATTAAACTGCTTCAGGAAATTCTTGGCCAGCAGAATGATGTCATCTTTTCTCTCACGTAGTGGGGGAATGTGTAGTGGAATTACATTAATTCTGTAAAAAAGATCTTCTCGGAAACGATGCTTTACAATCAACTTTTCAAGATTCTGATTGGTTGCTGTTATAAGTCTGAAATCAGTTTTGATGCTTTTATCAGAACCTACAGGTTCAACTATCATTTCCTGAATTGCTCTCAAGAGCTTGACCTGCATTTCAACTCTCATTTCACCGATTTCATCCAGAAAAAGAGTCCCGCTTTCAGCTGCCTGAAACTTCCCCTTTCTATTTGCTATTGCTCCGGTAAAAGCCCCTTTAACATGACCGAAAAGTTCACTTTCAATTAAACTATCCGGGATGGCTGCGCAATTGACGCAGATCATCGGGCCATTTTTTCTATTGCTGTTCTGGTGGATCAGTCTTGCAAGTACTTCTTTTCCGGTACCGGATTCACCGGTAATTAAAATGGAAGCATCGGAACCTGCAACACGGGCAGCAGTATCTAAAAGTTTACCCATAACTTTACTTGCTGTTTTAATACCTGAGGTTCCGGTCAGTCTTTCAACCTCTTCAACAAGATCTGTTTTTTGTGATTGTAAGGTTGAAAAATCCAAAGCCTTTCTGCAGGAGAGCCTCAGGGTTTCACGGTCAAATGGTTTTGCGATGAAGTTAAATGCACCCCGTTTCATCGCTTTAACTGCCATTTCAATGGAACCGAACGCTGTTAAGACAATGATTTGTGTTTCTGGTGACTCGGTTTTTATCATTTCGACAAGATCAAGGCCGGACATGTCGCCCAGTTTTACATCTGTAATGACAAGATTGGGTTTGTTTTGATTGAATTTCTCAAGGCCGTCTTTTCCTGAAATTGCTGTAACAACGGAAAAGCCTGCCAGGGAAAGATTATGCTCTGTAACCTCTAAAAGCGATTCATCATCATCAATGAGGAGGATCAGCTCATTCATATTTCCTCCTTTAGAAAATCTGCCGTTTGACCCTGGGGGGGCAGGGTGATGATAAACCTGGCTCCATCAGTATACGTCACATCAACGATCAGGCTGCCTCCCTGACTTTCAATGATCTTTCGACTGATGGAAAGGCCAAGCCCGTTGCCTTTTTCTTTACCAGTGATAAACGGATTAAATATATTCTCTACCATTTCTGTTGGTATACCGGGGCCATTGTCTGTGATTTCGATCATAAGATTGTTGTCTTTGATGTATGCGATTAAGTTAATGCTGCCTGTTTTACCGATGGCATCGTTCGAATTTAATATCAGGTTCATAAGAACCTGCGATAGCTTGTCATTGTCAACGGGAAAACTTTCTGCGTGATCATCAATTGAGTGTTCAAGCTGAATTCTGCTTTTTTTAAGTTGCATGCCGATAAGGTTTAATACATGAGCCACTGTTTGTTTTAGAGGTAAATGAATTGCCTGATGCTCTATTGGAACAGGTTTTGCGAAATCCAATACCTGATTGACGGTCTGGTTAAGCCGATATGTTTCTTTGATGATGATTTCAGGGAATTTACGCTTTTTGTTTTCAGCAGGGTAATCGTCCAGTACTATTTCAGCTGCTCCTCTGATCGATGCAAGGGGATTTTTAATTTCATGAACGAGTGAGGCGGAAAGTTTGCCAATAGCAGAAATTTTCTGGTTTGACCTTAATTGCTCTTCAACGTCAATCAGGGTTTTTGCTCCCTTGTGCAGTTTCTGATATGACTCGGCAAGTTCTTCAGACAAGGTCTTATATTTTTCTCTCAGTTTTTTTTCTTTTGATGCAATCATTCCAATGACAAGACCCGCAAGGAGATATAGAACTATTTCCGTTAACTCACTAAGATATGTTTCTGGAGACTTTCCCATGAAAATGAGAAGGTGTGGAATGAAAGCGAGCGAGGTTAGTCCCGCAATGATAAGTCCACCGCGGACACCGAATAAAATTGCTGCAATGGTGATGGGGAAATAACTTAGCCTTCTAAAGGTATCGTGAAAAAAATGAAGAGAGCCCGGTGTAAAAGCATGGAGACAGCCGATTAAAACAACACTCAAAATGAGAAGAAACCACCACCGCATATTGATATCAGCCCCGGATGTTATTGATGTCTGTGAAAAGTGAAGAATACTCCCTGCATCCTACCACATAATGGCTGATATGGAAATATTACAGACTCTATTGGCGGGGCCTGCTATTTTGAACACAAATTAGGAATGGAAATTTAATAACTTAACCAAACCCGGGCGAACTTCGTTCACCTTATTTAATATCCATTCCTTAGCAATTAATAAATTTATTTTGACATAGGTCAATGCTACTGTTTTCAAGCCAGTGTATATCTCTATCAGAAATTAACAAATTAAATCAATTTAAATAAAAGGGGATATTATGTTTTGTTATCAATGTGAGCAGGCTGCAAAGGGAACTGGTTGCGAAAAACAGGGCGTTTGTGGAAAAACATCAGATGTTGCGGCTATCCAGGATCTTCTTATTCACAGTTTAAAAGGCCTTTCGGTTGTGGCTTGTGAAGGGAGAAAAGTAGGCGTTGAAGATAAAGATATTAACGAATTTACTTACAAAGCTGTTTTTTCAACATTGACAAATGTCTCTTTTGATCCGGAGCGTCTGGCTGAACTGGTTTACCAGAGTGAGGCATTAAAAAACTCTCTTAAAAAACAAGTAAACGCTGCAGGTGGAAAAATTCCTTCAGATGAAGGTGGCTCAATAATAAAAAGTATGCTCGCAAAAATTTTCGGTGGTGGGGCTAAAAATGATTTTGCAACAGTGCCTGCATTGCAGATAGGTGCAACAACGGTTAATGATGTTGTCAGTGCCGGAGAGAAAGTTGGGATTCCTGTAAATGGGAGTGAAAATCCAGATATTGTTTCTCTTCAACAACTTATTATTTATGGTGTGAAAGGACTTGCAGCGTACGCTGATCATGCTCTGATTCTAGGGCAGAAAGATGATTCAATCGCTGAGTTTATTCATGAAGCACTGGCTGCCACCACAGATTCTTCTCTGGGGGTAGATGATCTCGTGGGTATTGCTTTAAAATGTGGTGCAGTGAATATCAGAGCCATGGAACTTCTTGATGCTGGTAATACAGGAACATACGGTCATCCGGTACCAACGCCGGTACCTCTTGGAGCAAAGAAAGGAAAAGCAATTCTTATTTCGGGTCATGATTTAAAAGATCTTCAGCTCTTACTTGAGCAGACAAAAGGAAAAGGAATTAATATTTACACTCATGGTGAAATGCTACCATGCCATGGCTACCCTGAATTGAAAAAACACGATCACTTTTTTGGTCACTACGGGACTGCATGGCAGAATCAGGCAAAAGAATTTAATGAGTTCCCGGGCGCAATTCTGATGACAACAAACTGTATTCAAAAACCTCAGGCGTCTTATAATGATCGTATTTTTACGACGGGTCTTGTTTCATGGCCAGGCGTTAAGCATATTGATGATACCAAGGATTTTAGACCTGTGATTGAAAAAGCTCTTGGAATGCCGGGGTTTGAGTTTGATCTTGAAACAAAGTCAGTACTGACAGGGTTTGGTAGAAACGCAGTATTGGGTGTTGCAGATAAACTGATTGAAGGTGTAAAATCAAAAGATATCAGTCGTTTTTTTCTTATCGGTGGTTGTGACGGAGCAAAACCGGGCAGAAACTACTACACTGAACTTGTAGAAAAAACACCTGAAGACTCTCTGATTCTGACACTGGCATGTGGTAAATTCAGATTTTTCGATCAAGACCTGGGTGATATCGGTGGTATCCCGAGATTGATCGATGTTGGACAGTGTAACGATGCATTTTCTGCTGTTAAAATAGCGATGGCGCTTGCTGATGCTTTTGACTGCGGTGTGAATGATCTGCCACTTTCCATTGTTCTGTCATGGTATGAGCAGAAGGCGGTTGTTATTCTTCTTTCATTGTTAAGCCTTGGTATAAAAGACATCAGATTGGGGCCATCTCTTCCGGCATTTATTACGCCGAATGTCCTGAACGTTCTTGTGGAGAATTTCAATATTATGCCGACTGGTGATGTTGATGAAGACTTAAAAGCAATGGTTGGATAGTTTAATAGCGTTGTAAAAAGTTCCATCTACTTCGTTTTAGTGTCCAATCAGACTTTCGACGTACAGCATGTGCAACTTCAAGCCTGATTGAACACTAAATCTGCACCCCAAGGGCACTTGCTTCGCAGCGCATATGGAACCTTTTCCTTAGCTATCTTAATACTTTTTTAAAAAGGTAAATGTATGTTAGGATTTTGCTATATGTATTTACCTGTTTCATCTTTGCGAAGAAAGACGTTTCTACATAAAAATAGAAAGGTGTGTCATGACGTTTAATAAAACGCATAGCACACCTTTTTTTTTGTCAACTGAACTTAAATTCTGTCGTCGCCTCTTGAATCACCAATTGGTTGAGTATAATCAGTTTTATCAACAAATGCGCATTTATTTTTACATGCGGGACATTCCTCAGGTGGTGTGTCAGCTTTAAGAGTAAAACCGCACCCTGTACATTTCCATAAAGTTTCCATAGTGGTACCTCCAAACTTAAATTTTTTTGAATCAGGCTTTCCAGAGCCCATGTAAATTGCAATAAGCTCTGACAGTCATTGTATTAGCTGAAATAATAAACTCTGCAACCGGCTTTTCCCCAGGCTGTAGATTTTTTCTGTAGACCTGACTACCGGCGATTACTTCGATCCACTCAATGTAATGATCGTCGGCCATTGGATGTTCAACCTCACCCACAGTGACTTTTATGCCGCCTTCAATTTTTGCAACAACCGGAATATGCTTTTCAACAGCTGCATCAACGGTATTTTCAATCAGCTGTGACATTGCACTGCCGCAACAAAGAACGTTGGGTCCGCCACCATGAAGTACTTCTACAATATTTCCACACATTTCACATTTATAAACATCATTTACTGCAATCATAACAATCTCCCTTTTTTACCAGTTTTTTATAAAGAGCTCGAAATAGCCTTCCGGTTTAACACAAGCCGGGCATTTATCCGGGGCATTTTTCCCGTTATGGATATAGCCGCAGCTTATACATTTCCAGACCTTGTCTTCAGAACGGTTGAACATCAAGTTGTTTTTGATGTTCTCGGCAAGCTCCAAAAAAATTTCCTCATGTTGAACTTCTGAAACATTGATGGCATAAAGAGTGTCCGCCGCCCGCCCGAGGCCTTCCTCTTCAGCTATCTTTGCAAAAACGGGATACATATCGGTATGTACATGACGTTCAAGCTCAGCAGAAGCGATCAGGTTCGAATAGGTATTTTTTATCACACCAGCAGGAAAACCCCAGTCGGTCCGGTATTCTCCGCCGTTAAAAAATTTAAAAAACCGCAGTGCATGTTCGTATTCCTGTAGAGCAGTTTCAGTAAATATTTTTGATATCTGAATATACCCTTCGTCCTTTGCTTTTCCAGCAAAAAAATCATAACGTGTTCTGGCTTGAGCTTCGGCTGAAAACGATATCAGAAGATTTTTTGCGGTCCTGCTTTCTCTGAATTTTGTCATGCCCGTCCCCGTCTGTTATTCTTCGATTATTATCGCATCGGCACCGCATTCACTTGCTGCCTGTCGGACGATGTCCTTAAGGTGTTCAGGAATAGGATCAATCTTTATAGTGGATAAAAGTTGATCTTCATCATACTCGAAAACCTCCGCACATAAATCATTACAGTTTCTGTCGCCCATGCATTGCTTTGTGATAGTAACCTTCATTCCCTGAACCTCCTGTAAATGTTTAAAAAAAATACTTCCAACAAAATCAGCTTGATGGCGTTGTAAAAAGTACCATCTTAATACTTTAAAAAGCCATAACTAAAACGTTATAACTGTGTATCCTTTCTCACAATGTCATCCTTGTAAAAATTCCAGAAATAATTTCACCACGTAAATTGCAATATACATGCCACTACTAATTAAATAGTATTGATGCATTGTTGAATATAGTTTACTATAGCGAAACGGGGTATTACTCTGAATTAAATAACTGCATATGTTGATTGGTGTATCATTAAGGCACAATACAAAATTGTATCGCAGTACAGTATTGACACATTTACTTGTGAATTTCAAATACTAAAAAAAGATGGCGTCGTAAAAAATCCCATCTACTTCGCTTTAGCTATTGGCCAGACTTTTGATGTACCGTCGTACTACTTTAAGCCTGGCCAATTACTAAATTTGCACCCCAAGGGCACTTGCTTCGCAGCGTATATGGAACCTTTTCCTTAGCCATCTATATACTGTTTAATGGAGCATTAAAAAAAGGGAGTATAAAGAATATGGCAACCGAAATTTTTGTTAAGAAATCTGACATTCAGGCACCAGCTGGAACAGCTTTTAAATGGCATGAAAAGCCGGGTGCACTGCAGCGGCTTACTCCTCCCTGGCAGAATATGAAAGTACTTCAGCAGTCAAAAGGGATACCGGTTGGTGCAACCGTGACTATGGTAAATTATTTTTTTGGTTTTCCAGTTAAAATGGAGGCCGAACATCTTGACTATAAAAAGGGAACTTTTTTTCAGGATACACTTACCAAAAGTCCTTTCAGTTCTTGGGTTCACAATCATTCTTTTTTTGAAAAAGGAGAAGAGGTGTCAGAGCTTGAGGATAAAATAGAGTACCGTCTGCCGTGGTACTTTCCGAGATTTTTAAAAACAAAGGTGAAAAAAGAACTTCATCGAATTTTTAATTACAGACATGCTGTTTTTCAAAAAGATATAGAACGACAGGCAATGTCTGATAAGCCATTAACCATTCTTCTCTCAGGAGCGAGTGGGCTTTTAGGCGCTGCTCTTATTCCTTTTTTTACAACTGGTGGGCATAAAGTTCTGACGCTCGTAAGGCGTACAGCTGATCCTCTTAAAAATGAAATCTCGTGGGATCCGGCAAAGGGTGAACTTGATCTGGATGGTATTGGTAAAATTGATGTTGTGATCAATTTAAACGGTTCTCCTATTGCAGAAGGCAGATGGACAGAAGAAAGGAAAAAAAGAATTATTGAGAGCCGAACAGCATCGACCCTTCTTCTTGCTGAAAAAATTGCAGCATTGACCGAAAAACCCGATCTCTTCTTTTCAGCGTCTGCCATTGGGTATTATGGAGACACAGGAAATGAATCGGTTGACGAGAAAGGGAATGTCGGAGATATGTATATTTCTGATGTCTGTAACGTCTGGGAAGAGTCGGCTGAAAAAGCTGTAAAATCAGGTGTAAGAACCGTTTTTGGCCGAATTGGCGTTGTACTGACTCCACGGGGAGGGGCACTTGAGAAAATGCTGCCAAGTTTCTATTTTGGTATGGGCGGTAGACTTTCAACGGGAAGTCAGTATATGAGCTGTATCAGTTTGGAAGATATTATCGGCTCCATATGGCATATCATAATGACACCTGAAATCAGTGGCCCCGTAAATCTTGTAAACCCTACTCCTGTTACCAATAAGGAGTTTACAAAAACCATAGGGAAAGTACTTTCGAAACCGGCATTTTTTATTATACCCAGCTGGTTGATTAATTTAATCTGGGGGAAAATGGGCAAAGAGCTGCTTCTCTCCGGCGCTAAAGCTGAACCAGCGGTACTGAAAAATACAGGCTATGTTTTTTGTCATGAAACACTTGAGGATGCATTGCGGGCAGAGCTTGGCAGATAATGACCTTTTTCCTTAGCCATCTTAAGACTTTTTACGAGAGCATCAAAGTTTTTCTGATGCTTTCCTGTAGAAAGTAAGGTGAAATACAAACGGATAAAAAACTGTAGCTATCATTCCGGATGTATATGCATAGAAAATCTCTTCAACAGGGATGCCAAGAATAAAGAGATTCAGGAACTGATCTGTATGCCATGTTAACTGAAAAATACCGGGAAAGAACAATGCTATACAAAGGCATAAAACGGTGTAGATGATTGTTGAAAAAAAACCGCCCAATAGTCCTGCTCTTAACAGGTCCTTTCTGAAAATGGTCATGATACTGCTTATGAAAACCATAATAAAAAGTGAACCGAAGATCATTTTTATCCCGGTTAATACCATAAGGCCTACCAGTAAAAAAGCGGGTACAAGAACCATTAAGCACCTGTATACAAGTTGTTTGGCATTCAGTTTTTGAATTGACTGATAAAACTGCTTTGTGAAAAAAGCATAGGATGTTGATGTAAATGCTGCAAGGCCAATAACAAAGAGAATATCCTCAATTCCAAATCCGATGATATCGATCAGGTTAAACAGAAATACCGGCTCCCAGTATGACGGATAAAAAAAACGTTCAGTAAAAGCAAAAGGTATTGAGCAGAGTGCCATAACGTGTATTACGCTTCGCAGATCTTTCCTTACAGCATATATAATTATTCCGGGAATCATAAAAAGCAGTGATAATATCAGAAAATTATATACCATTGTTCATACTCCGTAAAAAATATTGAGATGGCTAAGGAAAAGGTTCCATATACGCTGCGAAGCAAGTGCCCTTGGGGTG
>JQIA01000911.1_pt1 | contig 15633 bp, 12 predicted proteins | sample 811431 | NCBI WGS metagenome assembly JQIA01 (sample SAMN02998118, study PRJNA258478) | marine sediment metagenome | biome: marine; feature: seafloor; material: sediment; isolation source: oil-polluted sediment collected from 3 locations (0.5 km, 0.7 km and 0.9 km)... | place: USA: Gulf of Mexico ... | reverse complement strand
TATTACAAAATAATATCATAACCACTTGACTTACTATTAAATTACGTCTATTAGTTTTCTTTATTAAAGTCGATCACAAATCGATTTCTATCTTTGTATTATTTAGGAGGAAATATGAATAAGCTGGAGCTGATCTCAACTCTGAAAAATGAAGCTGGTGTTTCAAAAGCTGAAGCCGCAGAAGTTGTCCAAATTTTTTTTGATTCAATGACAGATGCACTTGTTGAGGGCGATAGAGTTGAAATTCGTGGTTTTTGCAGTTTTTTTGTAAAAGAATATAAAAGCTACACCGGAAGGAACCCTAAAACCGGCGAAAAAGTTACAATTAAACCAAAAAAACTACCCTTTTTCAAATGTGGGAAAGAATTAAAAGAACGTGTTGATAAATAGCTGTTTTCAAAATCAAAGAATCAAAAACTATATAATTAAATACTATATCTGCATAATGTTTTAAGCAGAAAAATTATATTTTTCAGGTAAACAACCCAAAGCCATTTCGAATTCTTTATATTTATTTGAAATGGCTTTTAATATTCTTTGTCCGAATACTCTATGATAAATTCAATAAACGACCTTGAAAAACCTGCTTCACGGCTTCTGGTAATGCTGAACAAAGGGTCTATCCCTCACGCATTACTTTTTGCCGGGAGTGAGGGTGCCGGCAAAATATCGATTGCATTAAACCTTGCAATGAACTTAAATTGCCGCAACCCACACACAAATCAGGTGAACGAAGCCTTAACAGCACATGTTTTCTTTAATATTGCCTGCAGGCAATGCACTTCATGCAAAAAGATTTTATCGGAAAACCATCCTGACATTATAACGATTCGCCCCTCAGGCAAATTTATCAAAATTCTGCAGATTCGTGATTTAATAGCAACGCTTCAGATTAAACCTGTTGAAGGATTAAAACGAGTCGTTATGATAACTGAAGCGGAAAAAATGAACCCTGAAGCTGCAAACGCCCTTTTAAAATCGCTGGAAGAGCCACCTGAGTCAACAATGTTCATCCTGACAACAGGCCAACCTTCAAATCTGTTACCTACTATACTATCCAGATGTCAACATATTGGATTTAATCCTGTATCTTCTGAGAAGATTGCTGTATATATTCAAAACAAATACAAGATAGACTCTCATAGTGCAGAGATACTGTCGACGTTATGCAACGGCAGTATAAAAAAAGCCGATTCATTTGCTGCAAATGAGATATGGATAAAAAAAAGATGGTGGATTATTAACGAATTTAACAGATTGACTACAGCTTCTGTAAAAGATTGTTTGATTTTTGCTGAAAAAATTTCAGAAAAAAAAGAGCATGTGGCTCAGTTGCTTGAAATATTAATGACCTATGTTCGAGACTTGGCAATATACAGATTTAACCCTGATAAAGTGATTAACCAGGACTTAACTGGCATAATTTCTCAATATTCAGAAGCATTATCAGTTAAATCATTACTTTCAATAGCAGACCTTATTCAAAATGCGCTGAAAGACATTCATTCGAATGCGTCTTTAAAGCTGACACTTGAATTAATGGTCCTGAAAATTTCAAGAGTATAAAATATGCAAAAAGTTGTTGGCATTAAATTTAAATCATCCGGCAAGATTTATGACTTTGATTGTGGACCATTTGTCCTCGACCTTGATGACAAAGTCATCGTGACCACCGAGCACGGGCTTGGTTATGGTGTTGTAGCAACAGCACCGGTTCCGGTAAATGAACGAACCTCAAAAAGTCCTCTGAAAAAAGTTTTCAGACTCGCCACTGAGAGCGATGCAGTCCAGCTTGAAAAAAACAAAGAGCTTGAAGACAGAGCTTTTGAATTTTGTATGGCTCAGGTTGAAGAATTAAAGCTTGAAATGAACCTGTTTTCAGTTGAAAGCACGTTTGACGCAAGTAAACTGACATTCTTTTTTACGGCTGAAGGTCGGGTTGATTTCAGACAACTTGTTAAAAATCTTGTCAGAGAGTTCAGGCTTAAAATTGAAATGCGCCAGGTTGGCATACGAAATCAGGCAAAAATGTGTGGTGGCATTGGACGATGTGGCAGAGAGATATGCTGTTCATTATTCATTGAAAAATTTGAGCCGATATCCATACGTATGGCTAAAGAACAGGGATTGTCCCTTAATCCTACAAAAATATCCGGGCTATGTGGCCGGCTGATGTGTTGTCTTACCTATGAGAACAGTACTTATAAATATTTAAAGAAAGATATTCCAAAGATTGGCAAGATTATTGACACACCGAAAGGTCAGGGAAAAGTAATAAGACAGAATGTCATCCGAAGCATGATCACTGTAAGACTTGAGGATGGTGTGGAGCATGAGTTCAGCGTATCTGAAATAAAAGCAAATTCTAAAAAAGGATAGATTGATTGTGAGCGCAGATAGTTCTTCAAGACCATTTTATATTACAACGCCAATATATTACGTTAATGCAAAGCCCCATCTTGGGCATGCTTATACGACGATTGCAGCAGACGTTGCTAAACGATTTCATACTATGAAAGGCGTTGACACATTCTTCCTTACCGGCACTGACGAACATGGAGATAAAATAGCAGAAGCTGCTGAAAAAGAGAACTCGACACCTAAAGCATACGCTGACAAAATAAGTGCACTCTTTAAAAACCTTTGGCCGGAACTGAATATCAGCAATGATTTTTTTATTCGAACCACTGATGAAAATCATAAAAAAATAGTACAGTCTGTACTCCAGAAAATATATGACACCGGCGATATTTATTATTCAGAATACGAAGGTCTGTATTGTGTAGGCTGTGAACGGTTTTATCTGGAACGGGAACTTGTTGACGGTAAATGCCCGGATCATCAAAAAGAGCCGGAGCGTATAAAAGAATCAAATTATTTTTTTAGAATGAGTAATTATCAGGAATGGCTCATAGACCACATAAACAACAACCCTGATTTTATTCGCCCAAAACAATACAAAAAAGAAGTCTTATCATTTTTAAAAGAACCACTTGAAGATCTTTGTATATCAAGACCAAAATCAAGATTAACCTGGGGAATAGACATGCCCTTTGATGATAACTATGTCACTTATGTCTGGTTTGATGCTCTTCTGAATTATGCATCGGCACTCAATTATCCGGACGGCGATAACTATAAGAAATTCTGGCCTCACGTCCAGCATATTATCGCTAAAGATATATTGAAAACGCACGCAATATACTGGCCGACAATGCTGAAAGCTGCAGGAATACCATTATTCAACTCATTGAATGTTCATGGGTTCTGGAATATGGGGGACAGTAAAATGTCCAAGAGCCTTGGCAATGTTGCAAACCCGTTACAACTAAAAGAGACCTACGGTGTTGACGCCTATCGATTCTTTCTAATGCGTGACATGGTTTTCGGACTTGATTCCAACTTCTCTGAAGACGCAATCATTCAAAGGATAAACTCTGATCTTGCAAATGATCTTGGCAATCTTTTTTCAAGAGTTCTTGCTTTAAGTTTTAAGCATTTAGACGGCCTCGTTCCTGCCCCTGACTTAAAAACAGAAGCAGATGGCAACCTGAGTCTATCTGAAGATGCTGAAAAAGCGATTAAAATTTATTGCTCTGAAATGGAGGTTTTCGCATTTCATAAGGGCCTTTCTGCAATCTGGGCATTTATAAGCAGAATGAACAAATATATTGATGAAAATGCGCCCTGGCAGCTTGCAAAAGAAGACGGTTCAGAGCTAAAACTCCAAACCGTCATGTATAATCTTCTTGAAGGGCTGAGAGTTGTTGCTGGATTAATCTATCCTGTTATGCCTGATACATCTATAACGATGCATAAACACCTTGGAATAAATTCGACGGCTACCGGACCAAAGCTTAGTGATCTGGACTCATGGAATATATTAAAAGAAGGCACATGTTTATCAAAAGTTAAGGCACTCTTTCCAAGGATCGATGTAAAAAAGGCAGCAATTGATGATGTTAAGACCTTAAAACCGCTTAAACCAGCCTTAAAGCCAGAAATCAGCTTTGATGATTTTTCAAAACTCGATTTACGAGTAGCCACAATCATTAGTGCAGAGGCCATTCCTAAAGCGAACAAGTTATTAAAAGTGACTGTGGATGCAGGCGAAGGCATTAATCGTACAATTGTTGCCGGAATATCAAAAAGCTATACCCCGGATGAACTTACAGGGAGACAGGTTATTATTGTTGCAAACCTTGCACCGGCAAAGCTTATGGGCGAAGTTTCCCAGGGCATGATCCTTGCTGCCGGAGATAAAAAAGGCTTTACAATAGCAACCTTTGACACAGAACTTAAACCAGGTATGCCGGTTAAATAGACCAAACAGGGCAAGGGCCTAAGTTACAAACGGGAGAGGATACTTATTATCTATTGACAATACTCAGTACATACGTAATAAGAATCCTTAGTCACATATTTAATAATATTTATGAACCCTAGTTATTAGTTATCATTTTTATGTTTCAACAACAACAAAACTGGCGTAATTACCAGAAACAGCTGAATAAAGCAAAAGCACGTAGACAACTAAAACAGTTGGTGTTTAGAATTGTTCTTTTCCTACCTGTTTTGCTTATTTCCGGCTATGCAGTTTCTGTATATTATAATAAGCCTGTACCTGCAATGACGGTTGTAAATCACAAAAAAACTGAAGCAAAACCGTTGTTCACTAAAAATGAAATTCAGGCCGTTATCGATAGTAAGTTCTTTTTGAATATTCAAAACCAACAATTTGATATCGTAAAAAAAAATGAGATTCTCTCTGTTAAAACCAGCATAAATATTGATCTTCAAAAATATTTAATAAAAAAAATCAACTCTGTTAAAAAACTACGCAGGGGCAAACCGAGATATCTTGCAATTGTCGTTATGGATCCCGGTTCCGGTAAAATTCGTGCCTTAGCGGGATATGATCAAAAAAATGAATTAGACAATCCGTGTCTTAACAATGTATTCCCGGCTGCAAGTATTTTTAAAATTATTACGGCTGCCGCAGCTGTTGAAGAGTGTGGTTTTACACCTTATTCAAAATTAAAATTTAACGGTGGCAAGTATACGCTTTATAAACGCCAGCTAAAAGAACGTAACAACAAATATACAAACAAAATCTCTTTTAAAGATTCTTTTGCTCAGTCTGTCAACCCTGTCTTCGGGAAAATTGGCTCGATATACTTAGGAAAACAGACACTTGAAAAATATGCAAATGCATTTGGTTTTAATAAAACCATCAGTTTTGAAACACCACTACCGATCAGCAGAATCAGTATATCTGAAGAGCCTTATCAATGGGCTGAAATTGCCTCAGGGTTTAATAGAAAAACAATGATATCACCGTTGCATGGTGCGCTCCTTTCAGGTACTATCATCAATAAAGGTGTACTTCCTGAACCCACCATAATTGACGAAATAATTGACAGTTCAGGGACGCTAGTTTATAGCGGAAGCCATGCAAAACTAAATCAGGCGATTAAACCTGAGACATCTATCGTACTGAAAAAACTTATGGCAACGACAATCAGCTCCGGCACAGGTAAAAAAAGCTTTCGGGGTTACCGTAAGGATCCGGTCCTTATAAAACTCAATATCGGCGGAAAAACCGGATCAATTTTCAATGCCTCACACGACGTGAGATTTGATTGGTTTGTAGGTTATGCCGAAGAGAAAAATGGAAATAATAAACTTGCAATATCCGTTGTTGTAGGTCATGAAAAATATATTGGCACCAAAGCATGTAGTTATGCTCGTATGGCTATTACACGTTATTTTGGGAAACAGTTTGCACAGCAGGCCAGCGCGACTCTGCTTGCTAAAACAACACCAAAAGTGCAGACTCAGATAAAATTATAACCCGAAAATTCTTCAAAAAACTACAAGACAAAAAAGGTATTCAAATTATGAGCACTGCATCATATTATGGAAATTTCCTGAACATATTAAATACAAATATTTACTTTGGTAGACTACCTGGCGATAAAGAAAGGGGCCTGATCGTTTTCCCTTTCCGGCCAGCTACCCTTAATTGTGGCCTGGCGGGTCTTGTTTCATACCAAAATGCATTACAAAAGAGCGAGCAGGACATCCCACAAAGCCTCAACCAGCTTCTTACTATAACAAAAAAGAACCTGTTCAGTAATTGTAAAAAGAAGAATCTTGACACCTACCTGGGTGGAATGGACCATATAAAAGAGTTTAAAACGCTTACCCGTAAACTGAATAATGATAACCAGTTTTATGAAATACTCACAATGCCGGAAGTTCAAACCAGACTCTCTTCGATTGCTTCAGAACTTAAAGCCATTATCAGTGAGGAGAAAGTTTCACTGAATGCAAAATCCGGTAAATTAGCACCATTAGATGTTGATGCTATATACACCAGTCTTGAATCTCTTATGGACATCCACTGGAATATTGAAAATGAGATTGGCGAAAACACTCAAAGGGTAAGAAATTTAATAAATAACGGACATGCTGAGCCAGAACCGGAAACTGTACAAATATTCAAAAAACTCAATACTGTCCTTAATTCTATTGACCGACTGGAGGTAAGAGGTCGCGATTCAGCGGGTATCTCTGTTTTATTTTCACTGACTAAAGAAAATTTCGAAATTTTCCGAAAAAACCTTATGCAAGCTACTTTCTATGATCAACTAAAAAATCGTACAAATAACGATGTTTTACTCAATAATGGCATAACTATACACGATTCAACCAGCGAAGATGGGGAAGATATTGTTACAATTTCCTTTGTATACAAAATTGCGGCAGAGATTGGCAGCCTTGGTGACAATGTCAGTTTTTTACGTCACAGGATAAAATCTGACCAGCTCCTGCAAACTATAACTAAGGAAATAATCCAGTCATATTCAATTTCAGCGCACACAAGATGGGCTTCTGTTGGGGCTATTTCAGAAGAGAACTGTCACCCTGTGGATAATGAAGCATCAAAGCGAAGTTTTGATAAAAGCGGCCTTATTCATGTCTGCCTGAATGGCGATATTGACAATCACTTAACTTTAAAAAACAAATTTGAAAAAAGATGGAGCAACTTACCGGAGTCTATTACAACAGATACCAAAGTTATCCCAATGCAGATTGAAAAATACCTGAAAGAGGGAAACAGTATAACCGACGCATTTAGAAAAGCTGTCAATGATTTTGACGGGTCCCACGCTATTTCAATGCATACTGATCTTGCGCCGGGTAAGTTGTTTCTTGCTCAAAAAGGAAGTGGTCAGGCTGTTTTTATTGGTATCGCGAATGATCATTATATTGCAGTATCAGAAGTGTATGGTTTTGTTGAAGAAACCCCATGGTATATTAAACTTGACGGAGAAAAAGTTGTTCCGGGTTTAAACGGTGATACACAAGGTCAGATTTTTATTCTGGATAATAATAAAAAAAATGATGGCACAGCCAGTATTAATGGCATAGAGGCAATGTACTATGACGGCACAGCAGTTGAACTTTCTGAAAAAGATATCCGATATACTGATATAACTTCCAGAGATATCGACCGTCAGGATTTCAAACACTATTTCCTGAAAGAAATAACAGAGTCACCTCTATCCGTTGAAAAAACACTTCAGAATAAATGGAAGATGCAAAAAGTTGAAGACAAACAGCAGTATATTACTGCCCTCGATAATTCGATCGTACCTGAAAAAATTATTAGCGCACTCGAAAAAAACAAAATAAAAAGAATATTTTTTGTTGGTCAAGGCACTGCTGGCGTAGCAGCGCTTGCATGCTCGTCAATCATGTCTCATTACGTTAACGACCCTACCCTCTATGTTTCAGCGTTAAAAGCTTCAGAATTTTCTGGTTTTATGATGCACGAAACAGATCCGGAAGATGCAATGAACGACACACTTGTAATTGCTATCAGCCAGTCCGGAACCACAACTGATACGAACCTTTGTGTTGACATGGTTCGGGAACGTGGTGCCCATACACTCTCAATTGTAAACCGAAGAGATTCCGATCTGACATTTAAGACTAATGGTACGCTTTACACAAGCAGCGGACGTGATATTGAAATGTCTGTTGCCTCAACCAAAGCATTTTACTCTCAAATTGTTGCAGGGTCTATCCTTAGCCTTCATATTGCGTCGCTTTCAGGCAAACGATCACCTGACTTTGTTACTGCCGAAATTAAGCAGTTACTTGCTTTACCATCAATAATGAATACCGTACTTCTTCTTAAGGATAAAATTAAGCAATCAGCACAGACCTACGCCACACAAAAGACTTACTGGGCAGCTGTGGGAAGTGGTTCAAACAAAGCGTCATCCGATGAAATCCGAATAAAACTCAGTGAATTGTGTTACAAAACAATTTCATCTGACTTTGTAGAAGATAAAAAACATATTGACCTTTCAGCAGAGCCGCTGATTATCGTTTGTGCAGCAGGAACAAGAGAGAGTGTCTTAGGCGATATTATCAAAGATACAGCAATATTTCATGCACATAAAGCAATACCGATTGTTATTGCTAACGAAGGTGAAGAAAGGTTTACACCCTATGCTAAAAGCGTTTTCCATGTACCTGCTGTCAGCGAACATCTTGCACCAATTGTTAATACCCTGGTGGGACATATATGGGGATACTATGCAGCGCTTGCGATTAATGCCGGTTCAGAATTTATTTTCAACAACAGAACTGACATCCAGACAATGATTGAAGATTATGCACGTCAGGGATTAAATGTTTATGAGGTATTTCTTGAAAATCGTTTCAGAGAGAAAATAAATGAATTTTATACTGAATTCAGAAAAAAGAGGCGTAACAAAACGTTGCCGGTAATTATTGGGCTTAACACCGCATCTGACCTGACCCTTCTCCTTAAATACCTGTCAGGTAAGTTACCAGTCTCTGACTTTGAAGTTGATTTTGGAAAGAAAGGTACCCCGCTAAACATGCTTGATACCCTTTTTGAATGTATGAACGATTCCATCAGTTCAATGTCCCGACCAATAGACGCCATAAAACATCAGGCTAAAACTGTCACGGTTGGCACCAGCAGAATTACAGAAAAGATGGAAGGGCTTCTTTTTGACCTTCTTACTGAAAACAATATCAAATTGTCCCAGCTAACAAGCTCAAACATTCTGGTTTTAAAAAATCTTCAGGAAGTTATTGGTGGTATCAACGGTATTGTTGTTTACAAAGTTAACGGTTTAAGCATTTTAGGTAAAACAACGTCAAAGAGCTCAATTGAACTTATTAAAAAAGAAGGTGTTTTTGAAAAAATACCGTCTCGGGTTGAATCTGACAATAAACTGAGAGGCACCAAAAGCATTATCGTGCGTGAAGGGAATGTTTTCATTGGTTGGGGGAATAAGGATAGAAAAAATATTTTAACAGTCCCTGTTCTGTCCGCCTCCACCAGCGTGATTGAGTTTATTCTTTCAATAAATGTTTTTTTTAAGGAGGAAGTCCCTCTTTTCAGGAAAGTAAAAGCACTTGGTGGAAAACATGAAAGAATAGGCAATATTCTTCAGGAAAATGGTATCAACTGGGATAGTAAACATCTTGAATTGCTTCAGATAGAAGAACTATTTGGCCTTTCTGCAGAAAAAATAGGAGAACGAATCTCGGAATACTTAAACAATAATAATGACTAAACGGTACAAAAATCAGATAAATAGTTGAATGTACTCATTTACGATGGTTTCAGGCAAAAACTTTTCCAGCACAACATCAATATCACTTGCAGGGAATTCTGTGTTCATCGTTTGAAAAATTATGTTTGCAAGCGTTTCGGTTTCCATTTCAGCAAGTTGGGAAGAGAGCGTTTCTGACATCATAATATTTTTCACACCACCGGGGCAATTTGTTGATACAACATTGGTACCGGAAGCAAAGGCTTCGAGAATTACCATCCCAAGCCCTTCTGATTCAGAGCTTAGTACAAAAAGATCTGCATTTGCCATCCATGCATATGGATTATCCGTTAACCCCGGAAACAAGATTCTTTTCTCCAACCCAAGATGTTTTGTTAGAGAAATGAGTTCTTCCCGCTCTTTACCATCACCAACCAGCACCAGGTTTTGCTCAATGCTATAAGTAATTATCAGATGATTAAAAGCATGTATTAAAAGTGGGAAGTTTTTATGTTTAACAAAACGTCCAAGCCCCAGGATATATTTATACTTCGGTAAGCCATCAATTTTATCTACTGATCTATATTTTATATTTTCACTATCAATTGGGTTGGTGATCATTTTCGATGATCGGGGTTCGATACAGTTTTTTTTCTTAAACTCATTAAAAGTTTCCAGAACACCGTGAGATACGCAAACAACATTTTTATTATTAAATAAAAGCCCTGCGTATAGTGAACCCAAAAACGTCTTCTTTTCGTTTTTAAAAATACTCTCACAAACCTGAACCACTCTTGTATCTTTTAAATTCCAAATCAGTTCAAATGTGCCCTGCCCCCTTACTATCAGTAAATCAAAGCGGCCCTTTTCATTCTCAATTTTTTCTATTTCACCGGCAAATAATTTTGACAGAACAAATCCGTTCCATACAAAAAAACTTTTCCGAATAATCATATTCATAAACCGTGAGAAAGCGAGCCATAAAAAACCAACCCCGGTCATCAGTAATTTTCTATCAAGATCTATCAGCCTGATATCAGTATTTTTGTTTTCCGGAAGAATCTCGACAGGTTTATTTTTCAAATACATTAGCGTTACAGTATGCCCTTCCTTTTGGAACGCATCCGCAAGATTTGCCGCAACCCTCTCCATACCGCCTATTCGTAAAGTTCTTACAACTATACCTATATTCATTTCATCTGCCAGTTCATGTCATAATTAATACCAATAAACACTATCGCGGCCAACACCTAAGAATTCTTTCTGAAATACTGGCCGGCAATTGTAAAAATGCCTATACCTGGCATACTCCATGATTTCACTTTCTTCATAGTCGCATATTTTTCCAGGTGAGCTGTCAACTTAAATGGCTCTTTAAACACCCACTTTATCAAATGAATCCAGGGCGGCATTTTAGCCGCAATGGTACCCTTCCAGCCGGGACGCAGCATTTTTTCTGATACAATAAATTTTGAAAAGCCCTTATCTTCCATTAGCATTTTCATCGATCCAGGAGAAAAATACCAGCGATGATCCAATTGATACATCCAGTGGTTTATCCAGCGTTTAACCCGATTTTCACTTTTATAGTTCCCGGTTTCAACAATTAGCCAGCCACCATCTTTAAGCCTTTCCCTTGCATTTTTAATCACTTCCGAGGGATCATCCGTATGTTCAATAACATCCCATAATGTAATAACATCATATCTTTTATCGGAGGGAATATCATCAATTTTGCCTCTGACAACCTGAATCGTTTGGTTACGGCCCGATTTATTTTCGTCTATCGCGGGGTCAACGGCGGTAACCATCCAATCACGTTCAGCAGCAACCTCAGCAAATGTTCCATCACCAGCCCCAATATCAAGAAGCGTTTTATTTGAAACCGGCAATCCTTCAATAAAATCGAGTTCGAGTGCTGCAATAGTACTCTTTCTTCCGGAATTAAAATATGTGGACTGAGCATCACCATTATCACCATATGCCGTTTCAAAAAATGTAACACTTTCATGTTCAGTTCGCCCAAACGGATATTGCCACGCAAAGCAGCAATCTTCACACTCAATGATATTTATATTAGTATCCTCTTTAGCATCTGAAGCCTTAGCCCTGATTTTTTTTAACTGATCTGATGCGCAAAATATGCATTTGTCACTCTCCGGATTAAAAACTATTTCAGCCATACTGCATACTCCCATCTGTTTAAAAGGCTTATTCTTAAAGGCAATTCAATATCATTTAACGCTAAATTCCTCAGGATGCTTTATAAATTTTTTATTTACAGATGGCAACATATTTAAACTGATATCTATTTTGATAAGTATAAAATATCTATTTTAATCTGTATTTATGAACTTTGATTGATATTTAATGCTAAATATAATGGAAAGGTTGATAATTCTTATCATACTAGAGGCAGGTTGTTTTCTATACCAATTTTTCTTTTTCACCCAGATAATTTGCGTACAAACACCCTATAATCAGATTATGGCAGAAAACGCCGGACCAGAAGGCATTATATCCTTCAAAATTATTAATTGTAATCCAATACACAACAAACGAAACTGAAATAAAAAACCATGCACTACCATTCGGAAATTTTTCTCTGATTCTATACCCTGAAATAAGAAACCAGATGTAGACACCGTTTACCAAAAAGAAACCAACCACCCCATAGCAAACGATCAGTCTTATGTGATAATTATGCACATGCCCCATACCTGCGGCAGCCCCCCCCTTCAACAATGATGTTGTTTTTAATTTATCCGGGACCCCTTCGCTACCCCAGCCCAGAAAAGGTTTGTGATAAACAAAAGGACTCATTGCCAGCCACAGTTTAAGCCTGATACCTGCCCCGTTTTCTGCCTGACGATTTATATAATGAGCAAGGATTTCTTTCTTTCCAGCGGATTTAACCTCGTCTGGCAACGGTTCAGTAAATACTTTTACGGAGTTCCATACGCCAGTATATCTGTTATTGATACCAAGTGAATATCCGGAAACAACGATGATAAGTATAAATAATAATGAGAAAACCCCGATTTTTTTTATACTTATTTTTGACTTAACTAATGCAACAATTGAGAATACAAAAAAAGAAATAATCAGACTTAAAAATGTTTGTCTTGTCTGCGTAACAATTAAGCCTATTAACGCCATTAAGAAAACCAGTCCCGTTAAACCAACTATCCACTTTTTCTTAAGAATACTCATAAAAAATAAGCTGAAGAGAACTATCAATCCGAAGAACATACTCACATGCTGAGCATTACGTATCCCGAAATCTACCCGTGCCCCTTTAAAAGCAGCATTCATTTCTGCAACAAAATTACAGCTGATAAACATGCCAATCATAAACCCGGCAAGTGTTACAAAAAAAATAACCGGAATCAGCTTCCTATTGTTTTTTAACCACCATGCAATCGGTATAAAAAGGAAGAGTTTGCCGAGTTTGTCAATCTTCAACGGATTATTCGTTATTTCAGGATAAAATAGTTTGACCGAAAGCCAGGTCGCAATCTGCGCACCAATCACCGATAAAAACAGAATAAACATTGGATCTTTTCGAATATTATCCGGATTTTTAATAAAAAGATAAAACAACCCAAGGCCAAGAAAAACCTGCCCAATTTTATTAACAGAGGGATCAATAAACCGGGTAAAAGCATATAAAAAAATTGCCCCTAACATAATCATTTCTGAGTAATTATTCAGATCAATCGTTTTTATTTTTTTTAAATTAAACGTTTTGAAATAACCCATCTGGTTTTTATAGTATCCGGAAATTTATTAGGCTGAAAAAAGAATCTACCAAAAGTTATTCTTTGTAAGCGGGGTAGAAATACGATTATTAATATCATATATTGTAACGCTAACCGTCAGGATTTTCCATCTTTATTTTTTTTTCATACATTTCATTAAGCTTGGTGTACTTCATATATGCGCGGATAACGGTCGTCAATGTAACAGTACAGCCATCAACGCCCTGTAGAAAACCACCTTTAATAAAAAATCGTCTTAAAAAGGCACCCAGTGCACTTGTAAAAGGCCGTAATTTACTCGATTTTTTCCCTTTCTGGTAATATGCCCAGGCATCTCTTGAGGTCATCCAGTTGAGCCGTTCCATCCAGTGGGAATAATCATCAAATGTATAGTGGGTCAAATGCCCGTTTATTCTATTAATCTTAGGCGCCTGGACTTTTGAGTGTGCTTTTCGTTCAAGATAGCCGGATGTCTTTCTGTTATATAATCTTGTTACATAATCCGGGTAAAATCCCGCGGCTTTAATCCAGTGATTGCCCACAAAATTTTTCCGTTTGAAGGCATATGCTGTATCCGGGGCTGAAAGATCAAGTGAGACTATTTTAGATACAAGATCTGCATCCAATCTTTCGTCAGCGTCAATACTAAGGATCCAGTCATTATCCGCATGAGGCACACCAAAAGCTTTTTGAGGTCCGTCACCGAGATATTTCTGTTCATATACCCTTGCCCCGCAACGTTTTGCAATTTCAATAGTCTTGTCAGAACTCAATGAATCTACAACAATAACCTCATCACAAACCTGTTGTACTGATTTGATACATTCTTCAATCTTAGCTTCTTCATTCAGGGTAATAATTATACCGGTTATTTTAGTCATTGCCTGTCCCTGTTATTATCTGTCTTTAATTATTATTTAATCATAGTCATGCTATTCTTCACAAATCACGATAATTTATTGTATAATTCAATATTTTTATTAATTGTATTCTCTATGTTAAATCGTTCACAGCTCTCTTTTCCGGCAAGGCCAAGCCTCGTTCTTTTGCCTTCATCATTCGCAAGATCTCTAATAGCTTCAGCGAGTGCCTCAGAATCCCTTGACGGTACAAGCATACCGAAAACATCATGGTCAATCAGCTCCGGGATTCCGCCGACCTGACAACCAATCACAGGCAAGCCGCATGCCTGAGCATCAAGTATGGACGTTCCAAGACCTTCAAGGTATGAAGCTAATACAAAGATATCAAACGTTTTCAAAAAATTACCGACATCTGTTCTGTAACCGGTAAAAATAAACCGATCATTTAAATTAAGCTCGTCAGCTAATTTTAAGATTTCTTTCTCATCCGGGCCGTCACCAACAGCACAAAAAGTAACGTTGTCAGTAGATTCAATGATAATTTTAGCAGCATTCAGCAAATTGGGATAATCTTTATGGCCAGCAAGAGCTGCGACTGTACCGACAATAATATGATCATTAGGAATGCCAATACGCTCCCTGAAATCGGATGGTGGTTGTACGTCTGAAAATCTTTTCGGATCAACACCGCTATGAATAACCTGAAGCCGGTCATCAGCAACCCCATCTTCCAGCATGACAGTTCTTATGTTTTCTGAAATACATACATGTTTCTCAATCCGCTTTGACATATACTTAAATTTGCTGAATGGATTATTCTTTATATGAAAGTCGACCCTTCTGACACCAATTAGCTTTAGCCCTGATGCAAACAATTTAACCCAAAGCCCTGTTGCTACAGCATGGGCAGAGTGAAGGTGGAGAATATCATAACATTCTTTTTTACAAATTTTTGCTATTTTGAAAGCTGCCGGTAAATCAATCTCACCCCGCATCTTTATCGGGTAATATGGTAACTTGTGCTCAATACAATATTTCTCAAACTCTGACTCCGGCTGGCACACAATTGCAGTCTTATATCCTTTTGCCAAAAGGCCCTTAAGCAAGTATGCCGCCTGCTGCTGACCGCCACGCCAACCACGTTCAGAATCAATATGTAAAATCGAATGCATAATAAGTTTGAAATACCTTTTATAGTCCTTAATAATTATAAAGGTATTTATGTACCATATTTTTTTTTTCAGGGGAAGTTATCAATGATAAATATAACGGTTCTATCATTTGTGATTTCATATATTTTAAAAAAACAGTTTTACCCTTAGAAACCATTACCCAGCTTTTTCCTTGTACGTTTTTGAAAAAAAAGTTAATAATATTTCTTTATTTAACCGGGTTATTATT
>JQIA01000905.1_pt1 | contig 15642 bp, 19 predicted proteins | sample 811431 | NCBI WGS metagenome assembly JQIA01 (sample SAMN02998118, study PRJNA258478) | marine sediment metagenome | biome: marine; feature: seafloor; material: sediment; isolation source: oil-polluted sediment collected from 3 locations (0.5 km, 0.7 km and 0.9 km)... | place: USA: Gulf of Mexico ... | reverse complement strand
GATACTCGAACATAAAGAGGCCACGGGGGCGCATCATCCTATGCGTAAAATCGGGAAGGTCGGTTCTTTGGCGTCCCAATTCGCAGGGGGCCTGGGCGCGTGGCTCAACCTCGGCGCGGGTAAATTTATGTCCAATCAAGAAATAAGGGCCGCGGTTAAAGCGTGGCGCGCGGGTGCCCCAAACGTTAAACACTATTGGTACGCGATCGAGGACGCCGCGTTGAACGCCGTGAAATACCCGGGCCAAATTTTTCCCGTGGTGCGCCGCGACGGTCTGGACTCGCACACGTATCTCCAGAAATTGGGGCGCGCCCTGTATTACGTGTTACCGAACGGCGAGTTTTTGACCTATATGGATGCGAAAATTGAGTCAAAGGCGAAAATGTCCGGCGACGGATGGGAGTTGATTAAACTGTGTGACGACGTACCCGAGAACACGCCGCAAATATTACAGGTGTGCACTCGATACCCTGGGTTACTACAGGCGCTATACGCCGCCGAATTTAAAATTACGACCGCGATCCGCAAAGAAATAGAGTCTATTTTCTGGGAGTGGAAAGACACTTTAATTTATTGGGGTGTCGGAGAAAACGGGGGGTGGGTTGAACAGGAGACTTACGGCGGGAAGCTCTCGGAGAACTCCACACAGTCAATAGCCCGATTTATTATGGCCCCCGCGATGCTGAGGGCGGAGGCCGCGGGCTATCCAGTAGTGATGCACACCCACGACGAGATATGTTCAGAAATACCCGAAGGCACCGGCTCCGTTGAAGAGTACGAGCGTCTTATGGGAATTATGCCCGAATGGGCGAAACTCCCCGACGGGCGCGCCTGGCCGATTAAGGCCGCGGGCGGCTGGCGGGGTAAACGATATAGGAAATAAATGAAATTAGAACATTTTAAACTCACGGTCGATAGGTTGGCGCAGGGCGCAGGAGCCGCCCCAGACGACCGCTTGCACATTCTCGATAACCCCGAATGGGGCGACGTGGACATGGTGCTGGTAAGAGGGGGTGTGCCCCACGTAAAATGTGAGAGGGTGGGGCACACCCTACGGAGCATGGGGGTCGACGACGCGCACACCGAGGGCCTCAGCCCGGGATTATGGTCACTGAACCGCGTACTCTGTTGCCTGGAAGGGACCGCCGACACCCGGGTGCGCGTCGTCGACGGGTCCTTAGTGATAGGCCGGTGTTGGGTGCCCCCCGAAGCGCCCGAAGCGCCCGAAGCTGTGGAAACGGACGGGCTTAACGCGCCCCCACACTACACCGCGCACCCGAGTGGCGTGGAGTGTATAACGATAACCGAACACATGAATTTTAACAAGGGGAGCGCCATTAAATACGTTTGGCGCTCGGGGCTGAAAGGCTCCGAGGTTAAGGACCTCAAGAAAGCGAGGTTTTATATAGACCGCGAGATTAAGAGACTTGAGGGGGCGCCGTGCCTCAAGAACTAACCAAACAACTCTATAAAATCCGGACGGGCGCGGCGCTGGCGGGGGTGCGTTCTCACTGCAAAACTGCCACTCTTACTATCGGAAAAAAATTTATGTTTATCCGGGACCCGACGGGCGCGAGCTACAAAACTCTGAGGCCAACGGAGTGGAAGATCCCGCCGGGGGCTGTATGGGGGCGAGCGGTATTTAGTCTGAGGGCGCTCTACTCTCTGATAGCTACGCTGGAAAACGTTGCGGGCGTCGTCCGCGTCCACTGCGAGCCCGCAACGATCACTTTACAATCGGACGCCCCAGATATAACCCTATTTATAAAAAAATTATGAGACTATTCAGCCCGGAAGGCCTAGGGAAGATTAAAAGGGAAGCGATTAAAAACGGGGTTAGAGCGGGGGAGCGGGGTACCGTGCTCGAGTTTACAAGCACCCGGATGGCGGTGTCTGACCCCTACGGGGGCCGATACATAAGGGGGCTATACTCTGACAGTATTTGCCCCCGCGGGACGCTCAACCTAAAACAGCTTATAGGCGTCGCGAAGGCCGCGGCGCTCCTGGATATAAACTATCTAGTAGCTGTTTACGGGGACTGTGTGACGTACCGCTCGGACCCCCGTAAAGAATTAAGTTTCCGCGTAGATATCTGGGGGCGGAGTGATGACGCCGGATAGTCCCGGAATTTTTTTAATTTCGCCGGCTAATACCCGGCGGAGTTCCTCAGTTACGCCACCGGAGAACCGGTCTTTCGCCTGTGAGTAGATTAATTTGTTATCCACCCTAGGCTCCCGCTCCATGTAGTCCACAGCCTGAATAACCACTTTTCCATAAAATATAATTTTCTTAAGCCCCACGCCTACCACGGGGACCGCCGCCGCCAGGGCCGCGAGTCCCGAATGGAGAAGCCCCCGGCCGTACTCCGTGGAGAAAAAGCCCGTCATCACGTCGCCCAGTGAAGCCGCCTGAACGGCCCCAAAGGCCCACCCCGCGACTATGAGCGCGACGCCCGCCATCAGGACAAACATTATTAAATTGTGCAGAATATTGAACGCTCTCAAAATTACCCCTTTTTACATTGCGCCGCCAACTCTCGGACGGCGCTGGTTTGTTCGTTCATGTGTTTTAAAATATCAATGTGTAATTCGTGGAACCTCTCGACTTGTTTATCATAGCGTCGAGTCTGTTCATCTAGCATTTTCGTAAAAAAATTAAACATCGCCCGAACCGCGATAACTAGGACGACCACAACTCCGAATGACCCCGTTATCTGCGATAAGAGCTCGTCTGGTATCATACGCGCTACACTTTCCGCCAACCGTAGGTCACAATTTTAAGGGGATCCACCGAAAAACCCCTCCTGCGAACTTGAGAGGAGGTGTTAGTCAAACAATTGACTTGGCCGTGAGAGGTGCTCGCGCCCCCCAAGGACCCCAGAGGCGACACCGTCGTGCTGGGGGGTAGGTCCGCAACCCCTGGCGAGGAAAAGTACACCACCAGGTCGCTTTCCCCCCGAACGTTCAGTTTAGCCTCTACTATCCGCCCCAGCGGCGAGCTAAGGGTTTGTAGTGTCGCGCTGACCGACGAGGACCCGGAAAAATCCAGCACGGGGGTAGAGAGCAGCATAAGGTCCCCAGCATGTTGGAACGCCCGTATATTGGCGGACCCGTCAGTCAAAACGCTCTCAATCAGACTATACTTAGCCGAGGCCCCTAGCGCGGAGACCACCGCCGCGTCGGCTAGTAGATTAGCGGCGCCGACGTGAGTATCAAAGCCAAAATCTACCACGCTTCCGTCGGAGTTACTCAGGGCGAAATAATGATAAGTGGTGTCATTAGTCAGAGACACCCCCGAGGCCCGGCCCCCCGCGGCGGACCCCGCCGCCCACGCCGCGTCTATCTGTTTCACAAAGGCCCCAATGCTCGCAGACCCGCCCCCGTCTTCAAAAATAAAATTGCCGGCGCTTGAGTCTATGTCGTGGTCCGCGTCCGTTCCATTCGATAAAATGATTTTTTTTCTAAGAAAACCCGGCCCTTTTGTGGTCTCAGTCGCGGGCACCCCTAGTCCCGCGACTTCCGAGACGAGCGTGTCTTGAACATCTTTTAAGACTTTACCCTGAGCAGCTGACAGACTTTTAACCGTGTCCGTCGAGACTAGATCGTTTATTATATTCGCGACTATTTCGTCGGTGATCTCGACCCGCTGCCCTACTATATACGCTTTAGCGGACTGTTGAGAGGGCGCCAGAATAGCCGAATTACTCACAAAGTCGTCCTCGTCAATAATCCACACCGGGCCTTTTATAATGTCCCAGTCGGCGTCGATGGGCCCCGCGTTAGGTTTGTTGCAAAGAATAAAATCGCCCGTATACAACTGGTGAGAACCGCTCGCGACGTTGAGGACAAAACCCGTCGTGACTTTATAAAGATCGCCCGTTTGTCCGCCCGTCGGATAGTCCCCACCGTTCGTAGCCGCATCAAACTCGCCGAGAAGCTCCACGCCCTCCTGCGTCCCCTTTAGTTCGTCCTCCTCCCATATCTGGACGTCGTTTTTATCGGTGAGCACGGCTTTATACGTCCCGGACAAATAGATCGCCGGGAACCGCCCCGAACCGTCGGCGACAACGGGGTGCGACTGCGCCACCGTTTCGCCGGGGTCTGAGTACGACGCTTTTGGCGTCGAGGTCCCCGCCTCGAAAATATATAAAAGGGCGCCGTCGCTGGGTTTAACGTTTTGCCCGTAGGCCGAAAATATCGGGGCTATAAAAATAGACATTACTGACCCCCGTTTAGGAGGTCCGCAACGTCCTCAAGGCCGTTAAACACCTTTCCGCCGTTGCGCTCGACCAGGGCCCCCACCTGGGTGAGGCTCTTGAGTTGGCCAGGGCTGAAACTTATTTCTTTGCGTTCCACGGGCTCGTATAGGGACACGGCCCCGACGTCCACGTCCTTTTCTAACACGCAAAACATGGTCCTGTGTGGCCTCTTATTACTATCATCAACGACCTCCGCGATACTGTAGACCCCCGTCATTTTGGGCGTGACCACATAGAGACAAAAGTCGCAGTCTTCCCGTTGTTTTCTCTCCTCAGCCATGCAATCCGGCGTCCAATCCTCGACCACGGGGTTAAAGTATTCAATGTCTAATAATTTTATTAAATCTTCTCGCCAAAGGGACCCGTTACACGTTCCCCCTAAAAAAACTTTTCCCATTATTCCCCTATATCAGGCGCGGCGGCTTGCGTCGCTGGTTTCGGTAAATCTTTCTTTGCGCGCTCCACGATCCCACGCAGAACCCGGCCCGCTTCGGGGCTATTCGGGTTTATCGCCCGTAACTCCTTTATATCCGGTTTCCATTTCGGATTAAACATCACGTCCGCGAGGGCACGCGCGTTTCGGTTGAAAATTACGTCCTCCCCGACCCCCGCCGCTGTGGTTATCCCTTTACCCACCGCGGTAGCGGGGCCGCTAAATAGGGCCCGGATAACGCCCGAAATCCCCGACTTAATTTCCTTATCGAACTTTAGCCGGGTAGCCGTTTGGGACCCCCCAGGCCTCCCACGGGCGGCCCGCTCCAACCCTTTCTCAAGGTACCTAAAATTTTTAGCGGATTCAGGGTCCAACGCGGCGTAAAGGACCCTTTTTTGTTTTTCAGCGCCAAAAATCGCGCGATGTAATTGTCCGGGGACGTTCTGAGTAGTCGCGCCCACCTCAGCCAAGTCCACCCGTACTTTTCCGATACGGTCCTCGATCTCGGCCCTTACTATAGAGGCCCAGGCTTCGGGGTCCTGGGCCTCTATCAGTTTCCGGGCTTTAACCATCGCCCCCGGCGTGTTTTTCGGGTCGAATAACGCCCCACGAACGCGTTCTAGCTGGACATCCTTTAATTTACTCGTCACCCCGATTAAAGAGTCCTGTAAGCGCTCGATCGCGGGGGACTCCGCAGCGAAGGCGGCCCTCGCCTGTTTATAGTTCGGACTAAAGACGTCGACCTCTTTTAGGAGCTCGGTTTTAACGCCCATCAGGTCCCGCGCGAGGGTTCCGTCGCCGGAGGTCTTCGCTTTCACGATAAGCCCGTCAACCGCGCGTTTCGCTTCGTGTAGCTGTTTAATCGTGCGGCCCTCCTGAACTACGCCGCCCTTAACCCTGGGCTCAAAAAATCTTTTAATTTTACGCAAATTTTTGTCCAGGTCGCTACCCGGGCTGGTGTCGCCCAGTTTGCCCTCGATTAGACTCTGGGTCTGTGTGGCCTTATATCTCGTCTGGTTTTTGAACGCCTCTTTATAAAAAGGGCTCGCGGCCTCCTTACGAATCGTTTTTTGCGCTTCGATAGCGAGTTGAGCCGCGGACCTGATTCCGCCCTCCGCGGCCTCCACGGCCTCCTCCGGGGCGATTGTGTTCAGAGTGTCAATCACGGCGTCGTAAGACTGTTTATTTTGGCCTTTAAGTTCCTGCGCGGCTTTACGGGACGCGCCCGGAAGGGTGGCCACATACGATTGGCGCTCAAGGTCTGTTAAATCCCCTGTTTTCTGCGCGCGGAAAAATGGGACGCCGGTCTTCCGTGTGATCCGTTCAGCCTCCGCGACCTCCTGTAGAGTCTCCGCGAAGTCTTCCGGCCTTCCGGTGGGCAAAGGCGCGTCGCCAGGTGGCCCGATTATCCCCCCGCCGTCTCCACCCCCTGGGGGCCCAACGTCGCCAGGGTCGACCCCCAGCCGGGAGGCCTTCCGTCCGGTCGTGATACGTTTTACCGCGGGGCCTACTAACTCAGAGGCGCCGCCAAGCGCCCCAGCCAAACCCACGCTCACGGGGTCGACTTCCTGTTGGCTCCCTAGCGCCTGCGCGCCTTTCTCAAGGCCCGCTTGAGTCGCCGCGGACGCGGCGCCCCCAATGGCGAATTTCTGTAAAAGGCCTCGCCCCAGGCCCGCTAATTTCGTGGGGCCGTAAAAAGCCGCGGTGTCTCCGAGGAAACCCACAACATCCTGAAACGAGAGCCCCGGTTTATTCAGGACGGCTTTTTTGCCGTCTGGGAACTCAAAAATGGTCGTTCCCTCTGCGTCCTGCGTGATCTTAGCGTCCGGGAAGTTTTGCCTAACAATATCAATTTTAGCGTTGTCATCCGCCGCGAACATAAGCCCCGCGGCGGTCTTTAGGTCTTTTACAAGTTCCCCCGAGGAGATACCGCTCGCCGCGGCTAACTCTGGGAGCCCTTTAGCTTCCGCCGTCTCTCTGAGCTCCCCCGTAAACAGGTCCAGCCCGCGCTCAAATAGGCTAGGCGTCTTCGCCCCCGCTTCGGGGGGCTGAACGTCGGGCGCTTCAAAAGAGCCCCCCACGGATATTGGTACCACCAACGGCGCCGCTTCCTTCCGCTCTGGCCCAACCTCGACCGCGGGTTTTACTATCCCGCGGGTTTTCTGTGGCGTTCTGGCGGGGCCCCCGACTGACGCCGGGATTATTAAGTCGGCCATTAATTCCCCCACGCGTTAAGGATTTGTTCGCGCGTGGCGTCGGGATTTGCGGCCCTAACGTCGCGCTCGAACTCAAAGAAAAAAACGGGAAGTCCCGCCGGGGTTTTACGTGTCCGGGAAACCATAGGGACGTCTCGTTTAAACGTATTCCACGCCCTCGACGCCCCTTTCAGAGTGTCGTTTTCGGCGAGAAAATTATCGTAAAAATCGCGCTGTTCGATCGCCCTCAGTGACATCGCGCGCGCTGAGTTGTTTATAAATTTATTCGCCTCTGGCGTCTTCCCCAGCCCCGAGACGGTGGTCCGTATCTGGCGCATGTCGCTCTCAGTCTGGGGGCCCTTTTGGGCCGCCATGGCGTTTAAAACCACTTTTCCGGCCTCGGCGGTGAAAGCCTCCCCCGCCGCAACGTTCGCCAGTTTGTCGGTATTTATGCCAAACGATTGGCCCCACGCCGCAAGCGTTTGTTTCATGGGCTCCGCGCGCCCCGTGGAAACGTCAATATTATCTAAAATATCTAGGCTCGCGATGTTGTTCTGCGCGGTGTCGGCGCGGTCCCGTATGGATTGTAGGCCCTGCGCCCTAAGTTTTCCAAGCTCTTTTTGCTCCGATGCTCCGCCGCCCACGGTAATTTGCGTGGCTGGTTTCCTGAGTAAAGACATGAGCTCTTTTTGAAATTCTGGAGTTCCCGGGACGCCACCCCCCGCGATTAGGTTTCTAACTAGCGTGGTGGGCTCGGGTGCGCCTGGCGCGGGTTTTAAAAACCCCTCGCGCTCGCCTTGTATTCGGGCGTTTAAAATCGCGTCTTGACCTTGCGTGACTTTTTCGGGGTCCCCACTCGCTAGAAGATCACGCAGGCCCTGAGTGTTCGACGGGTCACCCCCCCGCTGTTTTAGCATTACGAGCCTTTCGTCTAAAATCTGGATCTGTTGATTAACCGGGAGTCTCTCAATTCGACCCGCGGTAAACGCCCGCTCCCGTCTAAATCTTTCGTCCTCCGCGTCTCTCGTCTGTTGAATCGCCGCCGCCGCTTTTGGGTCTAGGCCCTGTAACGTCGCGAACGCTTGGGGGTCGGTCCCCGCCCTGGATGTTAGGTCCCTAATCTCGTCCTCGCGGGCGGTCTCCACGCCTTGGCGCTGAATCCCTCGCACCTGTTGAAATGTGCCGAGGCCCTGTTGGATTATTTTTCCGAAATCCGGACCAATAACGGGTTGTACTACTGGCATTTTTTTGTCTCCTTTTTAAAAAACTCGATCTATGAGCGCCTGCCTCTCCGCCGCTTTTCGTGTCGCCTCCGCGGACTTCGCCTCCGCAAACGTCGGGCCCGTCTCGGCCAACGCGCTGGACGCGGGGGTAGAGGCCACACCGACATCCGTCCCGGTGAGGATGGGGGCGGGCCCCGCGCCAAGACCGGCCTGAATTTGAGTCGCGCCAAGACCCTGCGCGCCTAGCGTTCCGAGTTGTGATACTCGATCTTGGAGGTTCGTTTGCGCTCTTCCGAAAGCCTGTTCCTGCAACGCGGTCCGGACGTTTCCGCCCCCTAATCCGCCAATGGCCGCCGTATTTCTTAAGAGGGCGCGCTCTTGGCGCTCCCTCAGAAACGCTTGACCAGGGGACTCGCTGAACCTCGCCAGGGCTTCGGTCTCCGCTTCGGGTCCGCTTAATCCGAGTAGCGCCTGTTGCTCAGTCACGGCGCCCGCGCCCGCTTGCTGAAACGGGTCGAGCCCCGCCTGAACTCCGCCGCTGAACTCGTCAAACCGTCCTTGTAACATTAAATTAATCTGATTCTCGCGCTCGCGCCTCGAGAGTTCACGCTCGCCGCCCCTCTCCTCTGCGAGTAATGAGGACTCAAGCCCGACGTCGAACTGTCGGCCCTGTTCGGCCAGTTGCTCCCGAGTTAGCGTGACATTCGCCGTGTTCGCGTCCCTCTGAGCCGAGGCCGCTTGGTTCCCCGAGATCACGCCCCCGACTATCTGGGCGCCTACCGCTGTCGCTCCCCACGTCATATTTTTTAAACTCCTCTAAAGTGGTTTTGCGCTCTTCCTCGTCGGAGAGTACGAGCGCCTTTTCTAGTTCGTCCGGTTCTGTCAGGTCCGTCGGGTGCGTAGTCAGCCAGACCATGTCCTCAAGGATATACAGCGCCTTTTTAACCCCCGCGCTGGACTTAAAGACGTGGGGGGCTTTAATAGTCATTATGACCCCGTCCGCCATAACCCGCGCGGACCCTGAGAGAACAATGTTAAAGTGTTCGGTTTTATGTGTCCTTCCTATAACGAAGGTCCCCGCCGGCATAAATATCCGGCGCAGATAGAGACCCGGCGCGAAATCGTGTAAAAGTGGGAGTTCAACCTGTTCTTCGGTCGCGCATTGGTCCTGTATTTCCAAAAGTTTCGCGCGGTATGCCGCGGTGAACTCCTCGTTAGTAATTTCGTTTGTCACGTTTTTATCACCCCCGCGGTCCTCAGGGCCGCTAAAAGTTCGTTTATCTTATCTTCCAGGTCAATTATTTCCGGATCGACTGACCCCGTGGCCACGTCCGCCACTGCGTCCGCCACGTTCGGGAGTCCCTCAATTACCCGACTGACTTCCTCGAAAAATGCCGCCCCGCGAAGCTCCGCATGGCCCTCGGCATTTACTAGCGGGGTGTTTCGGTTCGGGGGTATGATTTTAGCGCCCAACTTGTAATTCCCCTTCTAATTTTATAAAAGCTACTTGAACGGGGTCCGTGACTCGAAAACGCCACACCCGATTAGTAGGGATGCGCCCTTGCCTCCGCCAGACAATCCGTTTATTATATTCGCCAATTTTCCCGAGGCTCCGTTTAAACTCGTCTGAGAACGTCCGCGCCCCGTCGTCTGAGTATGACATCATGACTTGCGGGTCGACCCCCGGGGCCACGATGTTACCGACGCCCGTCTCGGCTGTGAGTTCCAGCGCGTTACAGTATATGGACCCGCCGTTTGACTTGAAGGGCCCGGTGGTTTTCTCCCGCGCCCACGTCTCCCCGTACTCTGTGAAAACATCGCTGTCTAAAAAACCGACGCGCCCGTCTACGTTGTCGGAGACTAAAAGTTTATTATAAACAAAGTCGACACTCTCCGCGCGCCAGGCGTTTTCCGTCACGCCCGTTTGCTGTTCATGCCACACGTGGCGGCCCATCGTTCGGCTCGCGGTTACGTTATAGACGAAAGTCCGGGAGGGAATATTCACGGAGCGGAAAGTAAACCCGACGAAGGACACACCCCCCACCGAGTAAGTGAAGGACGCGGACTCCGCGATCTCCCCCGCTGTAAATTTCTGGATCTCGGAGGCGATCGCGTCGGTGCTGATAGTTTCAGGGTTTTGGCCCCCCGAGGCCCTCAGAATGACGGTCCGCTCGTTACGGCCCCCGCCAACAAAATAAAACGCACCCTCCCACTGAATCGTGCTGTATTTTGATCGTGTGCCTTTCTCGAAGCTCGCGCCCGGTATCCTCTGGAAAGGAAAGTCCGCGCCCCCCACGTTCTGGAACGCTTCGACGGTTTCGCCGCCGAGGACGTACAGCTCGCTATAGCTGATATGGCAGGCGACAATCTTATCGGGGGATATTTCCGCGGACCCAAAATCAAGGGCGTTATATGTGAGCGGATCGTTAAGGGCCGATATAAAAAACACGTCGCCCGCTGTGGCTGTAAAGATGTAATAGCCCCAGCCGAAACAAACGGTGTCAGCTAACCGAAAATCTGGGTCGGTGATCTGAGTCAATGTGGTCGTCGAGGCTTGATACTGATACGCGTCGCCCCCGGGGACCACTATGCAAAGTTTATCCCCGTTATGGGCCATTGATACCCGGGCCGTCCCGGTGATCGTTCCTCGGGCCGTTTCGGCCCCGAACTCGTCGATCTCGAACAGGGTGTTACCAGAAACTAAATAATATACGCCGCCCATGACGACCGCGCCCCGACTCGACCCCGCGCCCACGTTGGCGAACTCCACAACGCCAGGGGCGGAGTGTAAAAGATACGGGCTCCACGCCTCCGCCTGGGACGCTACAGTAAAAAGGTTTACGCACCGCTGGGCCGCGAAAGGTTTTGTTAGGCTCTCATAGGAGCCCACGCCGAGCGAAAGTGTTGCTCTAGCCATAGGATACCCCCTGCGCCTTAACGCCTACAAAAGTGTTTCCGGATATGTCGCCTTGAACCAACAACTCTAAAAAGTCCCCGTCGTCCCCGTTTAAAATGGGGTTTCCGCCTAAATGTGTGAACGTCCACCGCGACCGGGTCCCGAAGAGCCCTGGGCCCGCTTTGTCCGTGTAAGTCAGGTCGTAATCATCGGCGACTATGTCCCCATTACTCCGCCAGACGCTGAGGGCGTCATAGACCCCACCCTTTTGTGCGCGGAGCACGACCCCCGAGACTATCGCGGGTTGATTCCCGAAAAGCGAATCATCGCCCGCCGTGGAGTGCGTCATCTGAATTATAAGCCTGGCTATCTTCCAGTTGAAAGTTGCGGGAGGGCAGACCCGGAACGACATCGGCGCGGCTAAAGACGCCGCCGGGTACGCCGCGAGGTTGGGCTGGATCTGGTCCACGAAGTCCCCGACCGCGTAGGACCTGTCGAGCGGTCTATCTAGCGTCAGTGTGTCGCCCGCGATCACCGTTATTCTGGGGAAAGAGAGTTCTTTGTCCCCGTTGTGAATTTCCAAAGAGTCCCCCACTGAGAACCCGGTCGCGTCGCCCACTTCGACCGAGGTGTCGCCCGCGACAGCCGCGACCGCGACCAGCGTCTCCGCGAGGGTGGCGTCCTCCGCGGGGTTCACGTGGAAAGCCGCGTTTACACCCGGAACGTTAAGCGAGGGGTCGTGCGTAAGAGCAAGGCCCGCTTTTATAACTCGAATCCACATGCCCGCCCGTAGAGTCCCGAACCACTCGTAAACGTCGGTGGTGTCGGTTTCAACCGCTCTTTGGCCCCCGTAAGCTCTGGTGGGTTTTGGGGCGGCCGAAACGTCCGCCCAAATATACCTGGCGGGGCCTATCCCGCCGCCTAAATCGCTCATACTCGCCCCCTAAAAGTTGCTTTTCTTGCCGCCAGGGAAAAAGTCCTGGCCTAAATAATCCTCGCAGTCCCGGCGGTTCCCCGAGCCCCTCGGGAGCGTGCCCGGTAGGTCCACAGTGTCGAGTTGTATCGTGGACGTTACGAGTTGAGCGAGGGAGTCCGTTGCCGCGTGAGCCAGACTCTGAGTAACTTGAACCCCGTATTCTCCCGCGAGCTGTAGCGCCACGTTCGCTTTTAAAGCGGGGAGCGCCTGACGGGGCGCGATTACAACGTCGTCCACGTCCGCAACGGGCGCAACGCCCTTAATGACTCCGGTGGAGTCCCACAGGGCGAGCAAATCGTTTAGGACGTCGAGCCCGTCGTTTATCTCCGAAGCCTCGAGCGGCGTCTCCGCCGCTCTAACTCCCATCATAGAGAACGCCCGCTCCAATATTTTCCGCGCTGTTGCCATAATTTATTTACTCCACTATTACCCAATCCTCGGAAAGCATATCTTTTTGCGTTGGGTGCCACCCTGGTTGCATGACGTTTTGCGCGTTTTTTATGCCTATACAATCTTGCATATCAAAGCCCCCGCAGGTCGCGTTACCCGCGGGAATAAAAACTAGATACATGCCTTTACCGTTCCAAGCGTCTCTCGCCAGACGCGCCCCTTTTTTGAGGAGCTCAATCGCGAACCCGAACGTCAGCCCCCCGCTTTTACGGTAGGCGTCATCAAAGACCTTTTTTGGACTCCAAGAGACGTAGCCGCCTGGGTAAACCACTTTATACCCCTTGTCACCTTTCTTATTCATCTGGTCATCTTTAGGGCAATCTTGGGGTTCGGCGTCCACTATTTTTGTGCCTATATATTTTTCCATAAGTTTATTTTTCCGTAGGTTCGTAAGCCTCGCACGTTTTAAGCTCGTCCCCCGTCAGCTTACAGTCGTAGCACTCTGAGCTCTCATCCGCGCCTTCGCGGCTCACACACGCGGGGACTTCTGGGGTAATTAGCGCCCTAACTTTAGCGAGCAACACCGGGTGGTTGTCTCGGGGGCTCAATTCCACACCCCAAGACCCCTTGGCGTAGGATATGAGTTCTTTTTTTGTCATTTCGTCAACGTTCAGCGCCCCGTTAATCGTGTCTTTTGTGGCCGCGAGCGTTTCGCCCACGGCCTGAACCATAGCGGGGTCGTCGGGGTTTAGCCCGTTTTTCTTCATATCAAAGAACGCGGCGGGCGTGTCGGCCCAGCCGTCTTTATAGTACGCCTCAGCGTCCTCAGAATTAACGATTAGGGGCTTTTTGGTCTTATGGTAAACGTATGTTTTAGACATTATTCCCCTGAGTTCATGGCCGCGTGGATCGACGCGACATCAGTTATTAATTTACCCAATTCGGTGCTCAAATTCTCCACCGCTTGGCCCAACTCCGCGACGGTCGGTGTGTCGCCGTCCGCTACGGTCTGCGACGTCCCGGGCGTGATAGGGTTGGTGGTGTAGGTAATCTCGTTGCCCTCGGCGGTCAAATCATCCGCCGCCTCCATGTGTGTCCCCATTCCCATAATTGTAGCCTCAGCTGTAGGATTTAGGACGCCGCGAGGGCGTCCGGTTTATGTTTCTTAGCTCAGCGTGGCTTTAATCGCGGCAATGTCAGCGAGTAAAGCGGTCAAAATAGTGTTAATGTTCTGGACTGCTTGGCCCAACTCCGCAACGGTGGGGGTGCCCCCGTCTGCGATCGTTTGGGTGTTCGAGGCAGTTGGCTCGCCCGTGGTCCATGTGATAGCGAGTAACGCGGCGGTGGGGTCGGGTAGGGCGTCGCCTACCTCGAAGTCGCCGTTAAGCATTTTAGGCATTAGGTCTCCTAATGTAATGAAAGTTTTAGGGGCCCCGAAGCGGGGCCGAGGGTGAGTTTTTAGCCTGTGGTCCGGACCGCGAAGTCTGGGTTTTGGGCCTTCACACCGAAATAAATATCAAAGCGGAAAACCGTTTTGTCCAGTGTAATGTTGTATTGACGGGTAGCTCGCATTGAAATCCCCTTGAAATTCACACGGCTAGAGCTTACGCCGTCCTTCGGTACATCAAGCTGACCAAACGCCAAGGTAATCGCGTTTTTATGAAACGCCAGGTTCTGACGGTATGAAGTCCCGCCCGTGCCTGTCTTAACTGTGATAACCGCGTCGTTCGCGGGCTCAGCGTCTACCGTCTGATACGGCCCCTCTGTGATGATCGGGGGCGATATGGTCAGCACCGCGGGACCGGTGGAGGCCCCGGAGTCAGCGTCCGCTCTCACTACAAACTGGGCGAGTTCGCCGGTCGACTCCAATGTCCTTCTATTTACCGCAAACACGTTCGCGATGGTAAAAACGTCGCCTTCTTTCAGAATCCCGGTCTGACTGTTGGTCCATCCGTCGGTCGCGAGTGTCTGAGTCCATGAATTTTTCGACAGGGCGTAAGTGGTGCCCTGGCTGGCGCCGTTTACGAGTGGGGTCCCTGTGCTTATGCCGACGGTGTGACGCGCCAGACTCTGGTTTTTGAACATATCGAAGCCGGCGTACATGCCGATTAGCACCTTCTCGATCGCTCTAGTGGCTATCGCCTGGGGGAAAGCCCCCTTTAAACCGTTCGCCAAGCTCAGGGAGGCGGCAGGGTCATAAAAAGCGCTGCGGGAGTCCATAGGGACCCCCAGATCATCCAGGACTCGACCCGCCTCGCCTACCTCAAGAAAAGTCGACGGTGTGGTCCCTGGGGTTCCGGTAAAGTTGTAAATCTCTTTATACACGGCGGCGATGGCGGACTCTACGTCCTGCGCCAGGGTCACCATAGCCGGGCGAATTTTGGACTCTTGCAGGTCCACAACATTGAGCGCCATTTCCGCGCTCGAAATGTTCATAACGACTTTTTTACGAAATTTAAGGATCACGTCGACGGTGCCCTCTTCGATTGAGGAGGTCTCCCCCGCTTCAATTACGGCGCCGTCTGTGGACTTGTAGTAGATCGGGCGGCGAACTTTGGCCGACTCGCCCACTTTATCCCCGTCAAAAATCGTTGTGCTGTCAAACTGGCGGTCAACTTTCTCCGCTAGCATAAGGACGTTCATCAATTCTTTTATTCCGAACTTAGTTACTAGGTCGGTATTCTCGAAACTATTATCAGCCATTTAAGCGGCGCCTCCATGCGCCTATGGCCCCAAACTAACCCGGTAGGGCCTCAATTTCCTCCATGCTGTATTCATGGAGGGCCTTCCCGGCGTTGCCGGGCGCCCCCACGGGTTGGATGGGGTCGGGGGCCTTCGTGGCCCCCGGGGTTGCTTGTCTTGATATCTCCGCAGATAGAACGCCGAGTCTTGCCGCCGCCGCCCCGAAGGGTTTGGCCGCTATCTCCGCCGCGAGGTCGAGGTTCGTCCCCAGGTGGTAAGCCACCGCCGGGCCGTTCTCTATGCCCTGTATGGTTTCCATTAGCTCCTGCGTGATCGGGACACCGCTACTCGCAAGGGCGGCGACCGCTTCGCTGTACCCCTCGATGTTGGCTTCGCTCGCTCGTTTAGAGAAGTCACGGGACACTTGGTCCCGTTGCGCGCCCGCTTGGCGCCGGGCCACCCCTATCTGAGCTTGGCCCATAGCCCTATCCACGCGGGCGTTAATTAGCGCCTCAGTGTAGGCCTCCTGGTCGTAGTCGTGACCCTCGAGCGTGATCTCCTCCGCGGGTTCCGCTGGGGGCGCGGCCTT
>JQIA01000910.1_pt1 | contig 15643 bp, 11 predicted proteins | sample 811431 | NCBI WGS metagenome assembly JQIA01 (sample SAMN02998118, study PRJNA258478) | marine sediment metagenome | biome: marine; feature: seafloor; material: sediment; isolation source: oil-polluted sediment collected from 3 locations (0.5 km, 0.7 km and 0.9 km)... | place: USA: Gulf of Mexico ... | reverse complement strand
CTGAGCTATAAAACAATTTGTAATTACAATACGCAAATTAAAAACAAATTAAATGCAAACACATCAGCTGATCTCGCACATATTGCCATGGTACACAACATGATTTAATAAAGACGCCATTGGCGCATGTTTTTCAGAAGTAACATGATCGGCTTTCGTTGCAGAAAATAAAAGCTTGTCTATTTTGGGTGAGAATAACCGATAAAAAAGTCCTGACTTCCCGTAATTATAACTTGCTAAAATCATATTCATGGCCAATGGCAAGTCGGCAAAATTTTCTGCCCCACTACTTTTGGAACAAACATTTAATGGCGTTAAACAATCTATCAATATTATTTGTACTATTTGACGATCAAAACGTAAAAAAGGCTGTTTATAGAATTTTTTACCACTGTTTCTTTATATTCAAGGAAACGCGCTCTGAAGTGAGGCAAGATTAAATAACAATGCTTTTTCAAAAAAAACTTTTATCTAAGCCATTAATAAAATAAACTATTTGTTAGTGACATTAATCAAAAAAATAGCGTCAATGCTTGTATTAATCTGCTAGCATCAATTGAGATGTTATTTTAAAAAATATAATTTACTTAATGGTAAAATTACTAATGAATAAACTAATTTCAATCGTTACCGTGCTTATTAGTTTTGTCTTTTTATCTTCTTGTTACGATGAAAAACTTTTGTCGCTAAATGAACACAGTATTGTGTATTGCTCTGAGAGTTCTCCAGCAACATTCAATCCACAATTAACACTATCTAACACCGCCATTGATGCCACCTCTAATCAACTTTACGATAAATTAATTGCTTATCAAGGAGATGGAAGTACGTTAGGCCCTGCTTTAGCAAAATCATGGCATGTCAGCAATGATGGTAAAAAAATCACCTTTTACTTGCGTAAGCATGTTACTTTTCATCAAACAGCGTATTTCACCCCAAGTCGATTGCTAACAGCTGACGATGTTATTTTTAGTTTTAACCGTATTTTAGATGTTAACCATCCTTTTCATCATGTTTCAGGTGGTACTTATCCTTTTTTTAAAAATATTGATTTTAGTAACTTAGTTCAAAAAATAGAAAAAATAAATGATCACACGGTTCGTTTTCACTTAGCCTATACTGACAACTCCTTTCTTGCTAATCTTGCTACTGATTTCGCTGTTATATTATCAGCCGAATACGGTAAACAACTCACGAAATATAAGACTAAACATGATATAGATATTTACCCTGTTGGTACGGGCCCTTTTAAACTGAAAGAGTACCGCGTTGGTTCTTTTATTCGTTATTATCGCCATGAGCAGTATTGGCAAAAACCTACCCAAATAGAGCAATTAGTTTTTGATATCACCTCGAGCAATACCGGTAGACTAACGAAGTTACTTGCAAAAGAATGTGATATTAGCAGTAACCCTATCGCTCATGAAATAATTCATCAACGAGATGATCTAACTATTGATTCCGTTACTGCATTAGATGTCAGTTACTTTGGCTTTAACATGACTAGAGCGCCTTTTGATAATAAGCTTGTTCGTCAAGCAATTAGCCACGCGATAAATAAAAAAGCCTTGTTAGATACTATTTATCAAAATAAAGCCGAGTTAGCCAATTCCATTTTACCTAGTACTTCTTGGGCTTATGATGAAACAGTTAAAGAACCAGTATTCAATATAGCTCTAGCAAAGGAATTACTGAGTAAAGCGGGGTATGGTGATGGCTTCACTATGGATTTATGGGTTATGCCTGAGCAAAAAACATATAACCCTGATCCGTTGACTATGGCTAAATTGATCCAAGCTGATTTGAAAAAAATTAATATAAAAGTAATTATTGTTAGTGATAAATCAGATACATTTTTACACCGGTTGTCTGCTGGAGAACAACAAACCTTTATTTTAGGTTGGTCAGCAGAGCACTCTGATCCTGATGCTTTTTTCACGCCAAAACTGAGTTGTACCTCCACAAACAACCACAGCAGAACTTTTTGGTGTAATGAAAAGTATGATAATATTATTGAAAAAGCGCTGCAAACAACAAATATTAATCAGCGAAAAAAGTATTACGCTCAAGCCATGGCTATTGTTGAACAAGAAATACCGTTAATTCCTATTGCACACTCTAAACGCTATCAAGCCCGAGGAGAAAATGTACAGGGTAAGGTACTATCATCTTTTCGTGGGGTTAGCTTTTATCATGTTGTTAAAAATAATGATAACGTAAACGTATTACACGAGAATAAATCACAAGATACTGTAAATAAAGCAGGTAACAGATAACATGCTAGTTTTTACCTTGCGTCGGTTAAGCTTATTTTTTTTCACTATGTTAATTTTAACGTTAGTTTCTTTTAGCTTAAGTTATTTATTTCCTGGTGATGCGGTAATTAACCTATCTGGCGATGTTAATGCGTCAGCCTCTAGGCTACAAGAATTGAATGCTGCTTATCAAATGGATAACAATGTATTCTGGCAGTATATTGCCTACTTACAGCATATATTTTCGGGTGATTTAGGCCTGTCTATGGCAAGCCAATCGGTGATTAGTACAGAAATGGTGAGTTTGCTATCAGCTACAATTGAATTGAGTTTGGCTGCACTGTCTATCGCTATGTTTATTGGTATACCGCTTGGTTTTATTTCGGCAGTTAAACACAATAAGCCAACCGATAACATCATTCTTTCTATCTCAATGATCGGCGACTCTATCCCAATATTTTGGTTAGGGTTATTAGCTATTTTAACATTCTCTATAAATTTAGGCTGGCTTCCTTCCGCAGGACAAATTAGCTTGCTGTTTGAAATTAAATTAGTGACTGGTATTCAATTTATTGATATTTTAATTAGTGACAACCCTTACAAGTGGCAAGCTTTTTGGGATGCTGTCGCTCACATTATATTACCTGCTTGTGTTATTGCGGTAGCACCTGCCAGTATTTTCATCCGTTTAGCACGTACTTCCATGATTGAAGTGTTAGAAACAAGCTATATTCGTGCCGCCAAAGCAAAAGGGTTAAGCTTAAAACAAATTATTTTTCGCCACGCTATTCGTAATGCTTTAATTAAAATGATTCGTCACGTGGGGTTACAGTTTGCTAATTTAGTCACTATTGCCATGGTTACCGAAGTTATTTTTAGTTGGCCAGGTATAGGCCGTTGGTTAATTACGAGTATAGCTCAACGAGATTATACGGCCATTCAAAGTGGTTTATTGGTTTTATCTTGCTTTATTTTCATTATTCATATTCTAACTGATTTCATTTATGCTGCTTTAAACCCGCTTGCTCGAGGTAATAAATATGGCTCGTGATAAAATATATTCGGAAGAGTTCTTTCCGTCGCCTTCTATGCAGCTATGGTTGATTTTTCGTAAAACGCCTGTCGCTATGCTAGGTTTTAGTTGTTTTATTTTCTTAATTGTTCTTGCTGTTTTTGGCCCGTTATTAGCTCCCTACTCCGCTGTTGAAGGTAATTTAGATACCTTTTTGTTACCGCCTGCTTGGCATATAGAGGGGGATATAAGTTATTTGTTAGGTACCGATGAATTAGGTCGAGACATGCTGTCTAGGTTAATGTACGGTGCTTCTTTAACTTTCGGTTTAAGCTTTCTTGTGGTGATTATTTCTCTTGTGGTTGGTGTTATCATTGGTTCTTTATCCGCTTTAACATCAGGCATTAAGTCTAGTGTTCTTAATCATGCGCTTGATGTGATCTTATCTATTCCATCGTTATTGCTAGCAATTATTATTGTTGCTATTTTAGGTACTGGTATCAGTAATACCGTATGGGCGGTGGTTATTGTGCTTATCCCACAATTTGTGCATATAACCCGTTACGCAGTAAAAGAAGAGTCACGTAAAGATTACGTGCTAGCTTCTCGTCTTGATGGTGCTAGTACATTTAGAATACTTTCTTATTCTATTTTCCCCAATATAATAGACCGCATAATGAGCCAGGCAACGCTAGCACAATCAGCCGCAATACTTGATATTGCTACCTTAGGTTTTTTAGGTTTAGGGGCGCAAATTCCTTCACCTGAATGGGGTGCAAGTTTAGCCAATGGTTTAGATTTATTTTATATCGCGCCTTGGACAGTGTATTTACCTGGTTTAGCCATTTTATTTGCCGTAGTGGCTACCAACCTTGTTGGTGAAGGTATTCGTCATGCTTTAAAGAAACGCAAGGAACATTAATGAACTTACTTGATATTCGTAATTTATCTATTGAGTTAGTCAGCGATGATAAAAATATTCTTGCCGTTGATAAAGTGAGTTTATCAATGAAAGAAGGAGAGGTTCGCGGTTTAGTGGGGGAGTCTGGCTCTGGCAAGTCTTTACTTGCTCAAGCAATTATTGGTGTATTAGATGATAAATGGCATGTACATGCTGATAGGTTTCATTGGCGCGGTATCGATTTATTACGTTTAAGTATTGATGAGCGAAAAGTATTATTATCTCGTGATATTGCCATGATTTTTCAAGAACCGATGGCCTGTTTAGATCCAACGACGACGATAGGTGAACAGCTAGCAGAAGCAATAGATAACAACCAACTATCTGGTTTTTACTGGCAAAAAAAACAACAGCGTCACGATGCGGCCATTAAATTGCTTCATAAAGTCGGTATTAAACGTCATGCTGAATGTATAAAAAGCTATCCACACCAGTTAACTGAGGCTATTTGTCAGCGGGTTATGATTGCGATGGCTTTAGCTAGGCGACCTGTCCTTTTAATTGCTGATGAACCGACTGCGGCAATGGAAGGCTCCAATCAAAATCAAATTTTTCGATTATTATCTAGCCTTAACCAATTAAAAGGCATGGCTATTTTACTTATTAGTCATGATTTAGAAAATATAACACATTGGACCAACACCATTACCGTTATGTATAGCGGTCAGTTTGTTGAAGGTGGTACAACCGATCAAATTTTTAATAACCCACTCCACCCTTACACCCGTGCTTTAGTCAATAGTAGCCCCGCAGCAAACTTTCATTTACCCGCAAAAACAAGGTTACTCACCTTGCCGGGTAGTATTCCTATTTTACAACATTTACCCATAGGTTGTCGTTTAGGCCCTCGTTGCCCAAGAGCACAGCAAGCTTGTGTAAAGGCGCCATCAATAACTAATTTTCATGGACATAAAGTAAGTTGTCACTTTCCACTGACTCCAAAATTAAAACAAGCCTCAAGTAATAAAAAAAGTATAAACAATAAAAAAGTACTCAAGAAAACACTTGATACAACACCCAACAAAACATTAACACAAGATATTAACGATTTAACATGACTGAACTTCTTGAAGTAAAAGAACTGAGTAAGTCATACCCTTTGGCTGGGCATTGGCTACATAAAAAAAGCACGACCGTTTTAGCGCCAATATCTTTTAAAATAGAAGCTAAAAAAACCTTAGCGATAATTGGAAAAACTGGTTCGGGTAAATCAACCCTAGCGAAGCTATTAGTAGGGGCAGAATCTGCCACTACTGGCAGTATTTCCTTAAATGGTCAAATATTAAAAAGTGGTAGTTATAAACAACGATGCCAACACATTCGAATGATTTTTCAAGACTCAGGTACAACACTCAACCCCAGTTTAACCATTTTACAACTACTTGATGAGCCATTAAAACTAAACACACCTTTTGATGAAAAAAAACGTAAACAAATTATAAGCTCAACATTACAAAAAGTAGGTTTACTGGGCGATCATATGAATTTTTATCCACATATGTTTTCTGGTGGGCAAAAACAACGAATATCCTTAGCAAGAGCTATTATATTACAACCTCAAGTGATCATACTTGATGAGGCTTTAGCATCATTAGACCCTTCGCTGCGCTCACAAATGATTAATTTGCTGTTAGATTTACAACAACAAATGGGCTTGGTTTATATATTGATCTCTCACAATTTGGGTATTGTTCGCCATTTTAGCGATGATATAATGGTGTTGTCACAAGGGAAAGTAGTTGAATGTGGTAAAACGCTTGAGGTAATAAATAACCCTCAACATAAGGTGACACAAAAATTATTAATGCACCAAACCTTTCAGCTTAAGGCAAAAAAGAGTTACAAGTAAAAAGCAATAGGCAATAAGTTACAAAAGGAATACCCTTTATAACTTATTGCTTAAAATATCAGCTTATAATTTTGCTTTGGTAAACCGTATCAATTAATAATTTGTCGTTGGTTCAGTTAGCTTTCTACGCGTTATTTCTGCATCAATTTTTAATGCCTCTACATAACTCTGGTAAGCCGATTGCGCCAACTGTGCCGTTTGTTGTTGCGCTAATTGCGGATTAACAGATGATTCACTAACATTCACCGTTTGTACTTCAACAATCGCTAAATCGCCATTACTTAAAGCAACCGTTGACGCTGATACCGCGCCATCAATGGGATGAGGTAAAGCAAACGCTTCTCGCATAATACTTTGATCTAAGTCAGTACTATAACGAGTAACATTGGTTTTATAAGTAAAGCTTGCGTAATGCTTAGTTAATGCAGTCGTAATATCATCGCCCGCTTTAAATTGTACCAATAGTGCTTCAACAGTATCTTGTGCTGCTTGAGTGGCTTTTTGAGCAATTAAGATTGTTTTAATATGTGCTTCAACTTCTGCCAGTGGCTTAACACTGGCTTCTTGATAAGTATTCAAACGTAATACCATTGCCGTATTATTATCCAGTTCGATAACATCTGAATTCATACTATCTTGTACTACTAGCGTTGAAAAGGCAGCTGAAATCACTTGAGCATTGTCAAAGGGTGCTTTGTTGACAGGATTAACATTATCACTAGATACCCAGTTTGAGGTTTTAATTTCGGCATTAACTTCACTGGCTGCATCGTCTAAACTATCAGGAAACTCAAAACTTACTCGCGCTAATTCTTGTGTTTGCGTATAAAATTGCTCTTGTGCTTTTTCATTGCTGACTTTAGTGTGTAATTCATTTTTAACCGCTGACAACGTTTGCACAACTTCCGGCTTAAGATCTGTTAGTTTAATAACATGATAACCAAAACTTGTTTTTACCAATGGGGTAATATCATTGATATTATCCAACGCAAAGGCAGCATCATCGAAACTTGTTTCCATTATGCCCGCTTCAAGCCAATCTAAATCACCACCATTTTCACCACTAAAAGTATCGTTAGATAATTTTTTTGCTAATGTGGCAAAATTTTCACCGTTAGAAAGACGCACTAATACTGATTCAGCTTGCGCTTTAGCTGCTGCTTCACTGCTCTCATTACCTTGTTCAAATTCAATTAAAATATGTGCAACACGGCGCTGTTCAGCTTGAGTAAAACTGGTAATATTATCTTGATAGTAATTAGCAATATCTTCATCACTTACTTCAATGCCTTTTGCAATATCCGCAACGCTTAAGTGAATATAATCAACTTTGACTTGTTTTTTATTTTCAAAACGTATTAGGTTTTCCTGATAGTAGCTTTTTATATCTGCTTCGTTAATTTCAATACCTGCTTCAAATGGCTTAGAAGAAAGCGTGGCATAGCGTATATTACGTGTTTGATTTTGCAGTGCTAACTGTAATTTTTCTTGGTAAGGTAAGTTAAACTCAGTAGCTAATAATGCTTTGCTTAATTGACGTCGAGTCATTTCTATACGTAAATAATCACGAAAACTTGAAGATTGGAAAAACCCAGCTTGATTAATAATGGCTAAATAGCGGTTATTGTCAAAGGCGCCATCTACTTGAAATTCAGGCATTGTTCTAATCGTTTCTTTAATGCGCTCATCAGAAACTCTAATCGCAAGTGCATGCGCATTTTGATCAATTAATTTTTCATTAATTAGATTATCTAAAACGCCTTGGCGAAAGTTAGCCATATAACTTTCATCACTTGATAGGGTATCGAACATTTCACCAAACTGTTGTTTCATACGAGCGCGTTGCGCTTGGTAAGCTTTATTAAATTCTTGCTGGCTAATCTTTTGATCATTAACCGTTGCCACTGATGTATCAACAGAATTGGTATAACTACCAATACCCGCTACCGCAAAGGTTAATATAATAAGGCCAAGAATGATTTTAGCTGTTAAGCCCTGCGAGCTTTCTCGAATATCTTCTAACATTTACATCTCTTTTTATAAAAGGTAATAACCAAATAATAACGTTAATTATTGTTGTTGCTCGCGATTTTAACAGATACGAGAAGTAAGGGGCAAGCTAGAAGGCGAGAAAGTTAACAAGAAAAAATTTAACGTTTGTTAATCGCACTTATTTATATCAACTTCACTCAATCTGTGATCATTTATACTTGTTAAAATCAGCCTCTACGGCATTATTTATTTACTAATTAACGCTGCATGGATGCAAGTGCTTAGACAATGCAACAGCATATTGTCCTGAACAACGAGCTAATGAAAGAAACTTCTTGTATTTGGCGTTTTTTTTCAACATATAAAACAGATCACTTAATGAATGAAACGGCTATTACGCTTTTTTACGCTACGTTAAACTCAATAGCTTTAAACTAAAAAACCACCCTGAGGTGGCTTTTACAGTAGTTTGTTAATAATTAACAATTAATCATTACAGCTATCTTTTAATGCTTTACCCGCTTTGAAGGCTGGAATTTTAGCCGCTGCAATTTGAATAGTAGCACCTGTTTGAGGGTTACGACCAGTACGAGCAGCACGATCACGTACAGAAAAAGTACCAAAACCAACTAGCGCAACTTGCTCTCCGTTTTGTAATTCTTCAGTTACAGCGCCAATAAATGAATCTAATGCACGACCCGCAGCAGCTTTAGAAATATCTGCACCCGCAGCAATTTTTTCGATAAGTTGAGATTTATTCACAGTGTATACCCCTTCAATTGTTATTATTACGACACGTACTTTTTAAAATTTCTTTAAAAAGCGTATTCTGCAGAAACGATTATTTTTATGCTTCTTTTTGAACTTTAAATGTCGAGTTTAGAAAATCAATATTCCTACCAGCCCTTGTTTTATAGCTCTGAAGCATACTAAACAAGGGGTCTACCAATATAAACGAAGTTAACTTACCATAATTTTAATGTTTAAAAAGACTTTATTACACTTTTTTTAACTTTTTTGCTTTTTTTCGATGATTTATATCAAAAAATATCATTTACACAATGATAGTTACTCTGCTTGCCATTGTTCCACAGGGTGTTCAAGGGCTAGCTTAAGTACTTCATCGATCCATTTAACAGGATGAATAGCTAAATCTGCTTTAACATTTTCGGGTATTTCTTTTAAATCACGGGTATTTTCATGGGGGATGATGACCGTTTTAATACCACCACGGTGTGCCGCTAACAGCTTTTCTTTTAAACCACCAATAGCTAGCACTTCGCCACGTAAAGTAATTTCACCTGTCATAGCAACATCAGCTTTCACCGGATTACCCGTTAAGCTAGACACCAATGCGGTACACATACCAACCCCTGCACTTGGTCCATCTTTAGGTGTTGCACCTTCAGGTACATGAACATGAATATCACGCTTTTCATAGAAATTTTCATTAATACGCAATTTTTCTGTTCGAGATCGCACCACGGTCATTGCTGCTTGAATAGACTCTTGCATAACATCACCAAGTGAACCAGTATAAGTAAGCTTACCTTTACCTGGTACTGATGCCGTTTCAATCGTTAATAGCTCACCTCCGACTTGAGTCCAAGCCAACCCTGTCACTAAGCCAACCCTATTTTCGTCATCAGCTTTACCATAATCAAAGCGTTGTACACCTAAATAGTCATCTAAATTATCTTGATTAATAACAACACTCTTCAATTTTTCATCTAATAAAATAGCTTTTACCGCTTTACGGCATAATTTAGATATTTCTCGCTCAAGGTTACGTACACCAGCTTCTCGAGTGTAGTAGCGAATAATGCCAATAATCGCACTATCTTCTATCAAAATTTCTTTCGTTTTTAAACCATTGCGCTGGATTTGCTTATCAACTAAGTGATTACGGGCAATATTTAATTTTTCATCTTCGGTATAGCCTGATAAGCGAATAACTTCCATACGATCTAGTAATGGCCCTGGAATATCCATACTATTTGATGTGGCAACAAACATAACATCAGATAAGTCGTAATCAACTTCTAAATAATGATCGTTGAACGTCGTGTTTTGTTCAGGATCTAATACTTCTAACAATGCTGAAGCGGGATCACCACGCATATCTGAGGCCATTTTATCTATTTCATCAAGTAAAAATAAAGGGTTTTTCACTCCTACTTTTGACATTTTTTGGATCAGTTTACCCGGTAATGAACCAATATAAGTACGGCGATGACCACGAATTTCAGCTTCATCACGCACGCCACCTAGTGCCATTCGAATATATTTTCGACCAGTAGATTTAGCAATAGATTGCCCTAATGAGGTTTTCCCCACACCTGGCGGCCCAACTAAACAAAGAATAGGTCCTTTTAATTGACTCACACGCTGCTGCACAGCTAAATACTCTAAAATACGCTCTTTCACTTTATCAAGACCGTAATGGTCTTTATCTAGCACTTCTTGAGCAAGCGCTAAATTACGTTTTAATTTACTGCGCTTTTTCCAAGGTACATTTATCATACATTCAATATAACTACGCACCACCGTTGCTTCTGCTGACATTGGTGACATCATTTTTAATTTTTGTAGCTCTGCTAAGGTTTTTTCTTTGGCTTCGGTTGGCATTTGCGCTTCATCAATGCGTTTAGCCATTTCCTCAAGCTCATCTGGCTTTTCATCACCTTCGTTTAGCTCTTTTTGAATAGCTTTCATTTGCTCATTCAAATAATACTCACGTTGACTTTTTTCCATTTGCTTTTTAACACGCGTACGAATTTTTCTTTCAACTTGTAATAAGTCTATTTCGCCTTCCATTAAAGCCATCAAATGCTCTAACCGTTTAGTAACATTGATAATGTCTAATATTTTTTGCTTCTCTGCAAGTTTTAATGGCATATGAGCAGCCATAGTATCGGCAAGCTGCTGTGCATCATCAATACCAGAAACCGATGTTAATACTTCAGGTGGAATTTTTTTATTCAGCTTTACGTAACCTTCAAATTGCGAAATGGCTGATCGAATAAGTACTTCACCTTCTTCACCTAAATCATTTTCAACACTTAAATACTCAATATCAGCACTAAAATATTCTTGGGTTTCTATAAACTTTTTAACACGGGCACGTTGTACGCCTTCTACCAATACTTTTACGGTGCCATCGGGTAATTTAAGCATTTGTAAAATAGTCGCAACAGTACCCGTTTTGTAAACATCATCGGCTTGGGGATCATCCACGGCAGCATCTTTTTGAGCGACAAGGAAAACTTGTTTATCTTTTTCCATCGCAAGATCTAAACAACGAATAGATTTTTCACGACCAACAAATAATGGTATGACCATTTGTGGATAAACAACAACATCTCTTAAGGCAAGAACAGGAATTTCAACGACACCTGATAGTTCTTCAGTCATGTAAGGCTCTTTGGCAAATAATTATAATTAATATTAGGTACTATATGGGGGAGGAAGCAACAAGTTTCAAGATAAAAGCTATAAATTTCAAGAGAAAAAACACACAAAAAAACTCCAAGAGATAAACCATAGAAAATAAAACTCTCTAGTAATTATCGCTTGAAGCTTTTAAATTTTGTACTTTATATTTAATACTATAATATAGCTGAAAAACTATTCCGATGCTGCTTGGTCTTTCTGGCTATCATAAATAACCAATGGTTTAGACTCACCTTTAATAGTCGTTTCATCCACCACTACTTTACTGACATTTTCTAGCGAAGGAAGCTCATACATAGTATCTAATAAAACAGACTCAACGATAGAACGTAAACCACGAGCACCTGTTTTCCTGTTCATCGCTTTGCGAGCGATGGCATGCAAAGCATCTTCTCTAAACTCTAGTTCAACATTTTCCATATCAAATAAAGCGGTAAACTGTTTAGTCAGTGCATTCTTAGGCTCTTGTAGAATTTGAATTAATGCTTCTTCATCTAACTCGCGTAAAGTTGCTACAACAGGCAAACGACCAATAAATTCTGGAATTAAACCGTATTTTACTAGATCTTCAGGCTCTACTTCCTCTAAACGCTGCGTTAACGTAACTTTATCGTTTTCGCCACGAACTTCTGCGCCAAAACCAATACCTGTGCCGGTATGATTACGTTGCTCAACGACTTTATCAAGCCCTGCAAAAGCACCACCACAAATAAATAAAATTTTCGAGGTGTCTACTTGTAAAAATTCTTGTTGCGGATGTTTACGACCACCTTGTGGAGGCACGGAAGCAATAGTACCTTCAATCAATTTCAGCAGTGCTTGTTGTACACCCTCACCTGACACATCTCGTGTAATTGAGGGATTGTCTGATTTACGAGAAATTTTATCTATTTCATCAATATAAACAATACCACGTTGTGCTTTTTCAACATCGTAATCACATTTCTGTAATAACTTTTGAATAATATTTTCAACATCTTCACCAACATAACCTGCTTCAGTTAGCGTTGTTGCATCAGCCATGGTAAAAGGCACATCAAGTAAACGAGCTAAGGTTTGTGCTAATAACGTTTTACCTGAGCCTGTTGGCCCAATAAGCAAAATATTACTTTTTCCTAACTCAACACCATTATGAGAATCACCATTACGTAAACGTTTATAATGATTATAAACCGCAACCGCTAATACTTTTTTAGCGTGATCTTGACCGATAACATAATCATCTAAATTTTCGCGTATTTCCATCGGCGAAGGCAGTGCCTCGCTTTTTTCTATTGGTGAAATTTCTTGTATTTCTTCACGAATAATGTCATTACATAACTCAACACATTCATCGCAAACATATACTGATGGACCTGCAATTAATTTACGTACTTCATGTTGGCTTTTGCCACAAAATGAGCAGTAAAGTAACTTGCCGTTTTCACCGTCACCATTTTTAATATTGGTCATGCCCTACCTCTAAATCTTTAAATTCCATTCGCATTAAATATTTACTTCACTGATCTTGCTTAATTGATCTTTAATTAAGCATAGTAGTCATTTAATTGTTTCTTTGTTCTAATATGGAGTCAACTAAGCCATATTCAACTGCACTTTCTGCACTTAAAAAATTATCTCGATCAGTATCTTCTGTTATTTTTTCCAGTGGCTGACCTGTATGCTCCGCCATTAAACGATTTAGCTTATCTTTAATGTATAAGATTTCTTTCGCATGAATTTCAAAATCTGATGCTTGCCCTTGATAGCCACCTAGCGGTTGATGGATCATCACACGAGCATTAGGTAAGCAATAACGCTTACCTTTTTCACCGCCTGAAAGCAAGAATGCGCCCATACTTGCTGCTTGGCCAATACATACAGTAGAAATATTAGGTTTAATAAATTTCATGGTGTCATAAATAGCCATTCCTGCAGTTACTGAACCACCTGGAGAGTTGATATAAAGAAAAATATCTTTATCTGGGCTCTCTGATTCTAAAAATAACAACTGGGCAATAATTAAATTAGCCATATGGTCTTCAACTTGACCACACAAAAAGATTACGCGTTCTTTTAGTAATCTTGAATAAATATCGTAAGAACGCTCACCTTTCGCTGTTTGTTCTACAACCATAGGCACTAGTGCGCTTTTTGTTGTTGATGCTAAACCTTGAGCATTTTCTGGCGTATTGAACTGAGGTGCATGTTGCGAATTAATTTGAGAGTGAAACAAGTGTATACCTTCCCTATAGATTTACTAAAAAATATAGTATAAAAAATAAAAGTGTAAAAATAAAATGGCTTATATGTTGCCATATAAGCCATTTAAGCGATTGCTTTGCTTTTTGTCAATCGAAAACTACGATTGAAGCGGTATTACTTTCCTTCAGGATTCATAATATCTGCGAAGCTTGCTTTTGTATTTTTAACACTCGCTTGCTCAAGAATGAAATCTACTGCTTGCTCTTCTAGAGCAACGTTTTGCATTTGTTGCATTAATTCTTTGTTGTTGGCGTAGTATTCAACAACTTCTTTAGGATCTTCATAAGCAGAAGCTGCTGATGCAATCAACTCATCTACTTTCGCATTATCAACTTTCAACTTATTGACTTTGATAACACTTCCTAATAACAAACCAGTTTTAACGCGACGTTCGGCTTGCTCTTTGAACATTTCACTTGGTAATTCTGGTAAGTTTTTCGGATCCATTTGACCTTTAAATCGCTGCATTGCTTGCTGGCGTAAAACATCAACTTCTTGTTCAATTAAAACTGATGGAATATCAACTTCATTACCTGTTAACAAACCTTCAACAACTTGTTCTTTAACTTGTGTTTTAATTGCTTGTGCTAATTCGCGCGTCATGTTTTTACTCACTTCTGCACGTAAAGCCTCAACACCGCCTTCTTTAACACCAAAAAGTTTAGCGAACTCGTCATCTACTTCAGGTAATACTGAACCTTCAGTTTTATGAACAACAATATCAAATTCTGCTTCTTTGCCTTTTAGGTTTTCAGCGTGGTAGTCATCAGGAAAAGTAACAGAAATTGTTTTTTCTTCGCCCGCTTTCATACCCGTAATTTCTTTTTCAAAACCAGGAATCATTCGACCAGCACCAAGCTCAAGCTCAAAACCTTCTGCTTTACCACCTTCAAAATCTTCACCATCAACGCGACCAGTAAAATCAAGTGTTAACTTATCACCTTTCTTGGTTTTACGTTTATTTTCTTTCCATGTTTGATGCTGCTTTTGTAATGTTTCAAACATTTCATCTAGATCATTGTCAGTTACTTCAACGTCTGGGCGTTCAATAGCAATTTTATCTAAATCTTTCACTTCGACTTCTGGGTAAACTTCAAAAGTAGCGTCAAACTCTAATGCTTTACCCTCTTCATTACTTTTAGCAACAAAAGATGGACGACCTGCTGGGTTAATTTTTTCAGCAATAATAGCGTCAACAAAAGTACGTTGCATTATTTCACCAGCAACCTCTTGACGCACAGATTGTCCGAAACGTTTTTGAATAACTGATGATGGCACTTTACCTGGACGGAAGCCGTCAATGCGCTGGGTTTTAGCAACTTGACGAAGACGATTTTTAACTTCAACATCTACTGTTTCGGCTGGAACAGAAATAGTCAAACGACGCTCCAAGCCTTGTGTAGTCTCAACTGAAACTTGCATTTATATACCTCGAAAATTAGCGTGCTACGCTTTTTATAATGCACTAAAAGTGCCTTGTTCATACGAACGATTAAAATTTATGACGCGGAATTATAGCGAGGCAAAAGAAAAGTTACAAGTTAGAACGTTAGAAAGTTTTTTATAAAATTGATGTGGCACTAATGAGCCTAACTAAGTGATCTTTTAAAATGGCTTGAATTAGTATGATAAGCACAGGAAACGATAGAATCATTTTGTAAGCTCTACTGCAAGAATAAGGAATAAAAGGGTAGAGAATAAAATGAAAAGTGGTCGGTGATGCAAAGTTCGAACTTGCGACTGAACTTGATGACACCTAAACCAATACTTGGTATTTCAGTATATGAGCATTCTGCTGTAAGGATATTTCACTATAAGCGAATAAAATGAAAAGTGGTCGGTGATGCAAAATTCGAACTTGCGACTGAACTTGATGA
>JQIA01000909.1_pt1 | contig 15650 bp, 10 predicted proteins | sample 811431 | NCBI WGS metagenome assembly JQIA01 (sample SAMN02998118, study PRJNA258478) | marine sediment metagenome | biome: marine; feature: seafloor; material: sediment; isolation source: oil-polluted sediment collected from 3 locations (0.5 km, 0.7 km and 0.9 km)... | place: USA: Gulf of Mexico ... | reverse complement strand
AAGGCAGTTTAATGGATTCTAGAACATACGGAATTTGTTTATTTAAACCTGACTGGACAAAAATAAAATTTTTTGAAATTGGTCTTCCTAGAAACTTTGATGTAACAAAAGATGGCGATATAATGTTTTTAGGCGGAAGGCATTATTATTCTGTATTTAATATTAAAAAAGAAAAATATATATATGAACAATCAGAAGAAGAAGGCGGGGGAGCCTTTACTTCGATATTTTCACAAAATGGAAAATCTTTTTACAACTCAACAAGAACAGGGTTCAATGAAATAAGAATATCTGATGGAAAAATTCTTCAAAATGTAAAAATTCCCTTAATAGGACTTGAAAACTTTACTTTGATCAGAACAAATTAGAAAGGACTGGGAAATTCATGGCTGAAAAAGAAAGCAATAAACCTGAAAAGAACGGTAATAAACAAATAGTACCAAATAAATATGTTTTTACCGGGTATTTTAGAAAGAATGAATTGATATCACTGCTTGAACCTGTTCCAAATCTTATATTATATAGTGATGATACAACAAAGGAAAAAAAAGCTGCCGGCGGCCTGATCGCCTGGAAAACAGATAAAAACGGTGGCCTGCTAACAATAAACAAGTTTGGTGAAGGAAAAGGAATATCTGTAGGACTTAAACATCAAAAATTTATAATACCGCCATTGGAAATGGTTTCTTATGCTGTCGCAACTGCTAAGTATGGAACGGGGATAGAAGACTGGACAAAAAAACTGGGTGAGATTTTAAAAAAACAAGGGCTTGAACCTTCAGAGTTTGCAAACAGGAATGTAAAATTTAAAGACCTTAGAAAACCAGCTACCGATCCTGATGAAGATAAAATATATCGGGAATGGTATAATCTTCGAAAAAAAGAAAAAAAATCTATCTATAGTGTTGTAATTCCAAAAACACGGGCTGTTTTTTTTATCTTTAGTTCAGACTTGTTTAAAACGTCAGAATTAACAATTTATATTAACGGGAAGAAACTATCACCTGGTGATTATGGTCATAATGAAAAATTTGAAGTAAAATATGACAGTGATACTGATACAACAGGCATTGCATTAAACGGAGATTACGAAACACTACCTGTCGGTCAGTATAGGATTGATGTTGCATTAAGTGAAACAGCTTCAACAGGCACCTGGGGTAAAAATTCAAAAAAAGACGAAAAAACAGCAGCTTATTCTTTAATTGAGTACGTCAGATTTCCAATTAAGAATCATTTTTGTCAAATGGAGATAATCAGCTGTGATCCGGTTTCAATTGAGGAGGCGCTTGTCACACAGTATCCTCTCCAATATACACATCTTTTGAAAGAGAAAAAAAAGATAGAAGAAGATGTAGTGAAAAATGGCTCTATAAAAAAAACCGAAGGTTTTAATAATGTTACACAACTTCTTTGTGACACAAAAGAAAAGTCTAATCTTGTTAATGGCGTTGCTTTTGCTGACACCGGGACAAAAAAAATATTTGCATTAGGTAAAGCATTTAAAGGGTTAATTTCTGAAGATGAAAAAGAATTAATAAAATCGATGGACATGGTTTTTACCTCTTTGGAAACCTGGGAAAAAACGCTTGATTTAAAAAGCGCATCTCTGGATTTTGCGGACGCGCTTGCCGGAAGCAAGGCAAGACCGGATACAGTATTCGAAGCATTGAAAAAAAGTTACTGGACAAATTTTTTTGTATCAGAAGAGGCAACTGTTGAGCATTTTAATGACACCTGGGCTAAAAAATTAAGCCAGAAATATTTTAAATTCGACTTACCTGAAAAAACTGAAAATATTCTCAGACCTTTGAACATGATAATGAAACCAGTTGAGATTGTTAAAGGTCTCATTGCGGTTAAAGGGTCATATCATTGCCTCGATGCCGCCGGGGATACTCTGAAAAAGTCCTTAAATAACTATCAGCTCATGATCAAGGATTATTATGATAAAACATACTTTATCAATGATGAAAATAAAACCGGGAGTGATATTGAAGCTTATTTTACACCGGTAGGATCAGTACAGCAGATAAAGTATGATAGTGATAAGTATGAAGTTGTAAAAAATGTTAAAAACAACACTATAATAGATGATGCAGCAAAATATATTTTCAATGATTGGCAAAATCTCTCTAAATTAATTATGGTTAAAAGTTATACTGACTCGACTGCATCTAATGAACATAATATTGAGTTGTCATTCAGCAGGGCAAAAGGTGTTAAAGAAGCAATCATTCAAAAAATTGAGTCGTTAAAGAAAGAAGAAAATGAAAAAAATAAAAAAGACAAAAAGAAAATAAATAACGTAAATATAAAGCTTCTTTCAAACAGAATAATTACTATAGGGTACGGTGAAAAGTATGCTGGTAATGATAAGGATAATCCAAAAGCTAAAGCTCAAAACAGAAGATCGGATGTTTTTTCAGGTGAAGGAATAATTGATCATGCAGGTTGTCGTGAAGGAATAAGGAACCTTGAAAAACAAAGGTCGCTTACAGTAGCTAAAAAACAGAATCTTTCCACAGCAGAACAGAAGATGTGTTTTGCAGCATTAGATGCCGTATTAGGTATTGCTTCTATTATACCTGTAACAGCAGCGGTTGGCGTTCTTGGTGTTGCACTAAAAGAGGGCGTTGTGGCATTAATGGCATCGTATAAAAGTGTTTATTCAGCTATGGATAACATGATGTTTGATGGTTTGCTGATGCGTGAAAAAGAGTTAAAAAAGAAGCAAAGTGAAATTAGAAAAAAATCAGACGCCCAATACAATCTTATGACACAGGAAAAATCCTCCGGCAATACAGATTATACAATGATAAAGGAATATACGGATTCGGTTGATCTGATTGATACTGATTTCAGGATACGTTCAGAGGTTATTTCCGGTTTATTTTATATTTTGTTTATGGCTCAATTAAACGTTTATCAGGAGAATAAAAGGGACGGCAAAGTATTAACAATCGAACAATCCCGTGAAGCAGTAATTAACAAGCTTAAAGAATATAAAACAGATGCGTATATACAAAATTTTATATTGAATGACAATTGGTCATATCCTGTTAGACCAGGCAGATATTATTCTATCGCCGAGTACTGGATACAAGCTGTAAAGCTGTCTAAAGGCTGGGGAAAGCACGAGCAATTCCATATTGATTCAAATTATTTATTTTTAGAATACGAGCCACCGCCAAAAGAATATTTAGTAAACAACGCAACCTATAAATTAGATAGCAAAGCAAGATCCAAAGCGTTTTATATAGACAGCCATCAGATTACAAAGTTTCAAAAACACTTCCCGATTCACACACTATATTCGAAAGATATTAATGACCTTGCTGAAATTTTTTCACCAAATCAAGCGGGTGTGTATGATGAAAAAATATATGAATATATGAATATTCACTGTCGAAAACGGGATGAGACAAAAATGGAGGACTGGAAACCTCTTTCAGATAAAAAGGACCCTTTATCCCCCTATGATCAGATAAGAATTATCATTGTTCTAAAAAAGGACATTCAGGAAAGTTCAACAGTTGATATTCATGTTCGTCGAAATAGTACAAATGCAGATGGTATTAAGTACCAGACAGTGATGTTGCCATTAACTGAAAACATATTGCTTGAAGATGAAAAAGCGTATGCGACGGATGGACACTATGGTTGTGTGTTTCAACCTTTTTATCAGCTTCACAAGCAGACTGTCTATGGCTTGAAACCAATAACAGGCTGGCTTGGGTATAAAAGTATGGAGAATCCAATTGTTTCCGAATTAAAAGATTTAAAGGATCTGCCTTTATATTTACGTGGATTGGGTGAAATGTTTTACTGGCTTCGAACGATGGATTATTATTTAACAGTAAAAGTAGCGGAAAGTCCCAGGTCACATCATGTGATATATTATTCAAAAAATAAAAAAGAATTTGATGTACTTGCTAAAGATGCAGATGAAGATAAAGCAGAGATTATTGTAGATCTGGATGTCAACAGGCCGCACATGATCAGTGTAGATAATTTAACGTCAGATGAAATAGTCTATTTTGACCAGAAAGTTGTCGACTATAAAGACTCAAACGATGCAAAAGAGTATGAAAAATCAGACGATGGAAAATTCTATATAATTAAGGATGAAGCTGCTCTTCTTGAACGGGATTTTCTGGCCTCCTATACAACTGAAGATCAGTATCACAGATTAATGGATAATGCCTGGGATTTACCAATAACTTCGACGATATATCCTTCTGTTTTAATAAAAGTGGGTGATGGAAAGTTCGTAAATCCTCATAAGGCATTTAAATCGGATATTGGAAAATCAGTTAAAGATGAATGGGTTGGAAATACACTGGCATTTAGTGATTTTGACTGGAACTCAAAAGTTGAGTTTATCGTTGTTGCGTCATTTGAAGAATTTAAAGATAAAGCAATAGATGAGTATAAAAAGAAGGAAATGGACTGGATGAATATACCAGCAAAAATGACACTTTTCCTTGATAAGATGTTACTAAAAAGCAATATTGAGGGACCCAGTTTTGATTCTAAAAGCCAACTGCAATATATTGGTAAGGCAGAAATTGTGCAGGACGGGACAATCGTAAAAACTTTTTCGGTAAAATTAGATAATAAGGTAGAAGAAAATAAAAAGAGGAAAAAGAACACAGCAATAGAGGAGATAGTAGAATGGTTTGAAAGCGAAGACCAGAGTATCAACGACAAAGCAATGTCTCTTTTAAGCTGGGATGAGCCAACAGCTTTTCTTTTACCAAAGCCAAGACATATTTATGTGGCACATTTTGAAATGGAATACACTTCACATTGTGGTGAATTAGTTAAAGGTTTAAAACCGTTTGGAGAAAAACTAATAAAAGAAAATATTGTTGATGACTCATATGAATATTTTATTAAAGTTTCAAGTAAGGATAAGTCGGGTTTGCTAAATGAGACCTGCAGAACAGGTAATGAGGGCGTTGACGCGGCAAATGCATTGACATTCAAGTTTTCCGCTCCGGAAAAATCTTATTTTGAAAGTGGTTCTGCTGCCCCGTGGAATAGAAAATGTAGTCATAGTTCTGATGTTAAGGATCATAAAAAAATAACATTAGATCAATGGATCAAAGAGTATCCGCAACAAACTGATTTCAGGCCCAGAGGCAAACAGGTTTCAATTGCTGATATTGATTAAAATGATGGTAGTAAGTGATTATGCTTCAAGAGTGATTGATACTGAAACTTATTAAACCTGAGGCCAATTCAGGAAAAAGGATTAAGATTTTGTCAAAAAATAAAAAAAGATGGATTATTTTTCAACTGATTTTTTTAATTATTATTTCATATGCTTCAGTTTTTTGTATTGCTGAATTAAGGTATAAATATATAAAAAGCAGCAATGATAAACAGACAAAAAATATTTATGATAATATTTATAAAGGTAATATAAAATTGATTGCCGATATTGGTGAACTACAAAAGAAAAAGGTGCCGGAAGAACCTTATTTTATAAATCCTGCCAGAGTTTATCGTTCTCTGACTGTTAAGGGCAAACCGAATAAAAAAAATGTTGAAAAACTGACAGGTATCGTGGAAAAATTCAAGTACAAATTAAAAGGTATTGATCTAAGTGGGATCAATCTTAAAAAAACAAATTTGTCCGATGTTGATTTCACGGGGGCGAATTTTAGTAACTCAGTTCTTATTGAAGTAAATTTCAAAAACGGCAATATGAAAAATGCGGTTTTTACTGAAACAGATGGAAATAAAGCAGATTTTGATAGTACTTTTATGGAGAATGCAGATTTTAGCAGATCAAATCTGACAGATGCTTTATTTCACAATGCATATTTATGGGGTGTAAATTTTCAAAATACTGACCTTAGAAGGGCTAATTTTTATCACGCACGACTCAATGAGGTAAATTTTACGGGAGCAGATCTAAGGGAAGCTAAATATCTGACTTATGAAAAATTATGTACTGTAAAGTCATTATACAAGGCAACACTCGATCCTAAAATTGAAAAGAGAATTAAAAGAGAGTGCCCCGGGTTGCTGGAAGCACCCTCTAAATAGATCAGGGACAATTTTTAGCTCTGAAAGGTAACACGAGTGGCGATATGTTTATATGATCTTGCAATGGAACGGAGCATTTTAATATTAATTGTAAACAGCGTCGCAAAACCGCCCCTAAGCCTGTAATGCCATGGCAACTTACCTTAATCAAACGGGCTCTTTTTTCCTCCATTGGACATTGGAGATTGGAGATTGGAGATTGGAGATTGGAGATTCTGTGTTGGATATTGGGATTTAAAAAAAGTTACTTTCAACGTACACAACTCATAATAGACCACAAACAGAAGAACGAAAAACGGTACCAGACTTTTTTCCAGTAAATGGTGACATTCATCACCCCAGGTTGATACCCGAAACGGCAAAAGCAAAACACAAAAATGATTGTTCCCTGCAACGACATCTGCTATATACTCAAAGCTCTGATGATAAGGGCCTGACCATTTTCAACTGTTTCCGCTATTCATTTTAAAAAGGAGTTTTTTTTGATTGCTCAGGTTTTAAGCTGTTCAGTGACAGGTGTGGATGCATTTTTTGTAGAAGTGGAAGTTGACATTTCGTCTGGCTTACCGTCTTTTACGACAGTTGGTCTTCCGGAGGCAGCCGTAAAAGAAAGTCGCGAGCGGGTAAAATCCGCCATAAAAAACTCCGGTTACCGATTCCCCGATGACAGAATTACGGTTAACCTTGCTCCTGCTGACGTTAAAAAAGATGGCACAGCTTTTGATCTGCCAGTCGCAATGGCCATCCTTGCAGCAACGAGAATAATCCCCGCATCAACGCTGAAGGACAATATTTTTATCGGAGAACTATCCCTTGACGGCAGAGTCAAACCTGTAAAGGGAGCCCTTACCATCGCCATTGAAGCAGAAAAAGCCGGATACAGGAATATTATTGTACCCTATGAAAACAGAAAAGAGGCATCGGTTGTAGAGGGCCTCTCTGTTTATCCGGCACGGACTCTCTCACAGGTCATCGGTTTTTTAGGCGGCTTTACTGAAATCATACCTGAAACAGCCGATTTAAAATCGATGTTCCAGACCAGCCATAATTTTGACTATGATTTTTCCCATATTGCCGGACAGGAGCATGTTAAACGGGCCATGGAAATATCTGCGGCAGGTTCGCACAATGTAATGATGAGCGGCCCTCCGGGTTCAGGAAAAACCATGATTGCAAAGAGTTTTTCTTCCATCCTGCCCCCTCTGACGTTTCACGAAGCCCTTGAAACGACAAAGATTTTTTCTATTACCGGAATGCTGGAAAAAAATCAGGCACTGGTAACGCAAAGGCCCTTCAGGTCGCCTCATCACACAATCTCCGATGCCGGCCTTATTGGGGGCGGACACCGCCCGAGACCCGGAGAAGTCAGCCTCGCACACAATGGTGTCCTTTTTCTTGATGAGTTACCGGAATTTAAAAAACATGTCCTTGAAGTATTAAGACAGCCCCTTGAAGACAGACAGGTCACGATCTCAAGGGCTGCATCATCTCTGACCTACCCGGCATCTTTTACGCTGATTGCCGCCATGAATCCGTGCCCGTGCGGCTATTTTTCAGACCCGTCACATGAGTGCCGGTGCACCTATGCGCAGGTGCAGAAGTACCGTTCAAAAATTTCAGGTCCGCTGCTGGACAGAATCGATATGCAGGTTGAAGTCCCGGCTGTTTCATATCGGGAAATCAAACAGAATATTGCCGGTGAATCCTCTTCAACTATCAGACAGCGGGTCATTGCTGCCCGGAATATTCAGACAGCCCGATTCAAAAAGTCCGGGGTTTATAATAATGCTCAGATGAACAGCCGCCAGTTGCTAAAATACTGCCCGTTGGATACCCCGACCCAAAACCTTCTTGAAACAGCTATTGAAAAATTCGGCATGTCAGCCCGGGCATACAACAGGGTGATTAAAATTGCCCGAACAATAGCAGACCTTGAAGGGCTTGATAATATAGCAGAGCAACATATTTCCGAAGCAATTCAATATAGAAATCTTGACCGAAAGGAACTTTTTTAAATGGAAGAACATACTGAGATGGACGACTTTGATGAAATGAATAATGATGATCCGGAGATGCATTCCTGCTGCGTTGGCGATTTAGTCATTGTTACAAATACCCGTGGCGCCATTAACATGACCAATAAAGAGTACCCGGTTCGATACGGCCTTTATTGTGAAATCAGAACCCGTGAGTATGTCTTTTCATTTAATCCAACCGGTGAAATAAGATACATAAGGGGCCTTACACAATCATGGCCACACCCCAGAGAGTGGCTGAAGCGGACCTGGGGAAATGACTGGGTATACTATACTGTTGGCCTCGACCGGGATCAGGGACGGGTCAAAGACTGGATGGGAGAATATTATCTGCCCTGCCTCTCCTACGAAAGCAACGCCATCAGAGACGTAACACCATACTCTGAGCCAGACGTTGCGGCGGCTTTTTCAGCATGGTCACAGGTATATGGGACACTGGCAAGCTCCCCCATAGAGAATCTATCTCATGATATCAGAGAATTCATTACATCTGTGATTAAAAAAAATGATGATAATGCCTTGATCCATCAGAAAGAGTGTTTTCATAAAATTATTGGTGGACGTGTAACAGTACTGCCCCCCGACACCCGGCATGTTGATTACGAAGTTATCCCGCTGAATATTGCTGACGGCTGCCTTTACAGATGTAAGTTCTGCAGTGTAAAATCAGGGTCAGTATTTAAACCGAGAAGTATTGATAATATTTCTGAACAGATTGAAGCGCTGAAGATTTTTTACGGGGCAAGTCTTCAGAATTTGAATGCCCTTTTCATCGGTGATCATGATGCCCTTGCTGCAGGAATTGACAGGATTGTATCGACTACAACGCTCGCCTTTGAGGCCTTTGGCTTTGACCGGCCTCAGGGCGGCACACCGTCAATTTTTTTATTCGGCAGTGCAGGCTCTTTTCTTAAACCTGAAACAGAGGCCTTTGAAAAACTGAATAATCTACCCTGTAAAACCTATATTAATCTTGGACTTGAATCCTTTGATGAATTAACTCTGAACAAACTTGGCAAACCGATAACACCGGCCATGGTAAAAGAATCACTTCTCAAAATGGTCTCTATAAATAAAATATATAAAAATATTGAAGTAACTGCCAATTTTCTTCTGGGGACTACATTTTCAGATGAGCACCATTCGGCATTAATCAATTTATTAGGCAACCTTCCTGAAGATTCCGGCAAAAGAGGTTGTCTCTACTTATCACCACTGGTGGAGACACAACATCGTGAAGAGGTTCTTCCCATGTTTCACAGGATAAAAGAGGTCAGTATGATCCCCGCATATATCTACCTGATTCAGAGATTATAGCAATACAGCTTTACTCATCCTTTAATTTTAATTGAACTGCCGTCATTTTTTGACTACCCAATATTTTTCCAACCCCTCGATTTTTATAAAAGATTATTCATCCTGACTGTTGTCTTTTTGTTCCAAATAAGGTATCTGCTATGTTTAAATTTTTTCACTAACTTGTGTGGGAGTGCAAATGATTAAAGTTGAAATAAAAGGGGCTGACAGCAACTCGGATATTCTTGTCGGAGAAACGCTTGAAAATCTATCTGTCTACCTCCCTTCGGAGAACGTTGTCATCATTACGGATGAAAACGTTTCAAAATACTATCTTGATAAATTCCCTGATTTTAAAATTATCACCATCGGTACAGGAGAGAGCGTTAAAACCCTTGATACCGCAGCCTATATATACCAGCAACTTCTTGACATGGACGCCCAACGTTCAACCTTTCTTGTGGGCATCGGCGGCGGTATCGTCTGTGACATCACCGGATTTATTGCATCGACTTTTTTAAGGGGCATCCGTTTCGGATTCGTATCATCCACCCTCCTGTCCCAGGTTGATGCCAGCGTCGGCGGGAAGAACGGGGTCAATCATCAGGGCTTCAAAAACATGATCGGCGTCTTTAATCAGCCTGAATTTGTAATTTGTGATAACAGGCTCCTTAAAACGCTTCCGAAACGTGAACTGCTGTCAGGTTTTGCTGAAATTATTAAGCATGCAGCCATAGATGATGCTGATTATTTCTCATATCTGGAGAAGCATTGTGAAAAGGCTCTGGCAATCGAGCCCGATGTGATTGAAAAAATTGTTCACGATTCTGTAATCATAAAATCTGAGGTTGTAAACCGGGATGAGCAGGAAAAAGGTGAACGCCGTAAATTAAACTTTGGCCATACATTCGGCCACGCCATTGAAAAAACCTTCAAGATACCCCATGGTGAAGCAGTCAGTCTTGGTATGGTGCTCGCCAGTTCACTTTCAACCAGAAAAGGTCTTCTGACAGAAGCTAAGGCAAAACAACTTACAGCTCTTCTGAGACAATACGGACTACCTGTCGATATCGACTTCGACCGGAATAAAATTCTGGAGGCTCTGAATAAGGATAAGAAACGAAAAGGGGACAATATCCATTTTGTTCTGCTGGAAGATATTGGTAAATCAGTAATGATGGACATCTCCATTGACGAGCTGAAAAATGTCATTCATGACCTGTAAAGGAGCCAACAAATGAGACTGGAGGTCCCTGCCATTGGCATTGTCCGAGGTGTTGAGCACGAATTTTTCCAGGATCTTATGTTTACGTCTTTTGATGCAGGTCTCTCAGCAATTGAACTGACTATGAATACACCGGACGCTGAAAAAACAGTATACCGGTTGAAAGACGAGGTCCCGACAGGTAAATGGCTGGGAATGGGGACAATAAGAAATCTCGATGAAGCAAAGCGGGCAAAAGATGCCGGAGCAATGTTTTTTGTAACCCCTAATCTCGATCGGAGCGTTATCCGGTTTGCAGTTGAAAACAATATACCGATAATCTCCGGGGCACTTACACCGACAGAGATCTACACAGCATGGTCTGACGGGGCTGATATGGTAAAAGTCTTCCCATGTAATGCCTTTGGCCCGGGATACTTCAAAGATCTGCAGGGCCCGTTTGACGACATCCCCCTTGTTGCGGTTGGCGGTGTAAATGAAAAAAACCTGATGGATTACTTTGCCGCAGGAGCAGTTGCCGTCGGCGTCAGTTCAGCCCTTTTCGGGAAAACTGATTTTATAAACCGAGATATCGATGCGATATCGAAAAATGTGAAAAGATTTATTAAAAATGTTAACGAATGCTTCTAATAAAAAAAACTATTTTAAACAAATATTAACTTTAACAGGAGATAGCACGATGTTCAGGCCAGAGATTAAGGTAATAGATTGTACAGTTCGGGATGGCGGATTAATGAATAAATGGCAATTTGATTTAGAATTTGTCAAAGAAGTATATGAAGCAACAGCAGCAGCGGGTGTTGATTATATGGAAATCGGTTATCTCAGCTCTGAAAATGCTTTCTCCCGTGATGAGTTTGGCCCATGGAAATTCTGTGCTGAAAGTGACCTTAAAAAAGTTATCGGTAAAGAAGAAAAAAAGATCAAGTTCTCTGTCATGGCTGATATTGGCAGAATCGATTATGATGATATCCCTTTAAGAGAAAACAGTTCCATTGATATGATCAGAGTCGCCTGTTATGTCCATCAGGTCGATTCGGCGGTTGCACTTGCTCATCACTGTATTGACAAGGGCTATGAAACAACAATAAACCTTATGGCCGTCTCCACCGTGGGCATGAGAGACTTAAATGAAGCTCTTGAAGACCTTTCAAAAAGCCGGGTTCCAATTATCTACCTTGTAGACAGCTTCGGCGCATTCTATTCAGAAGATATTGATACCCTTGCAGCAAAATATATGGAAAGACTGCCCGGTAAAACCATCGGTATTCATACCCATAACAATCAGCAACTGGCCTTTGCCAATACAATTTCATCCATTATTAACGGCATCAATTTCCTTGACGCATCGTTGTATGGTATCGGACGAGGTGCCGGGAACTGCCCGCTTGAGCTGCTTCTTTCATTTCTGAAAAACCCGAAATTCGATGTAAGGCCTCTTATCGAAGTTATTGAAAGTCAGGTATTACCATGGCGTGAAAAAATCGACTGGGGTTATTTTATCCCATACATGGTCACAGGTGTTCTGAATGAACATCCCCGAACTGCCATGGCGCATATGGAGTCAGATGATAAAGACAATATTGTTCAGTATTATAATAAAATGTCTGATTCACATGACCAAATATAGAAAATGATAAGCCGGTTTTGCAGGACTACCTGTTAAGCCTGCTGAATGTCTCAGATAGTATACAATTTAAGCCTCTGTCCTGTTTATCAACGGACAGGGGCTTTTTTAAAAAAAACACCCAATCCACAGGCAAAAATTAGCCGGTATTGAAAATACAGATGAAACCCTTACCATTTATCAGAATTTTCAATTTGACTTAAACCCTCCTCAGCTTATATTTTCTTAAGTGTTTAAATTGTTATTTAAGGTGAATAAATGAAAGTTGAGCATATTTATGAAAAAGGCGTCGGCAGAGTTAACGAAGACGCATACTTTATAAACGGCAGGCAATTCGGTGTCTTTGACGGTGCAACGAGTATTACCTCATCCGTCTATGAAAACGGAAACACCGGTGGCTACCTTGCATCAACGATAGCCAAAGAAACATTCAGTAAAAATGGTGCGTCACTCAAAAAGCTTGCTGGTATGGCTAACACCAATATCAGGCGTGCAATGCTCAAAAAAGGGATTGATATCAGCGATAAAAAGGGCCTCTGGAGTACGAGTGCAGCGGTTGTACGCATCGATGACAACAGAGTTGAATGGGTACAGACGGGTGACTGCCTGATCCTTGCCATTTTAAAAAACGGCGACCATAAAACTCTGACCACGCACAATAATCATGATATAGAAACCCTGAGGATGTGGAAAGCACAATCCCATAAAGAAAACACTGATATTCTTGCAGCCTTAAAACCTCAGATCGCCAAAGTCCGAAATCAGATGAACGTCAGGTATGGTTCTTTAAGCGGAGAGACTGAAGCACTTAATTTCATCAATCACGGCAGCATGCCATTGTCGGACATCCGGCATCTTATTATCTTTTCAGATGGTCTATTTATTCCATCAGCTGAGCCAGAAAATAAAGAAGATTTTTCCCTTTTTTCTGAACTCTTCAAGCAGGGCGGATTAAAAAATATCCGTGACCATGTAAGACGGATAGAATCAACTGATGAGCAATGTCAAAAATACCCCCGTTTTAAAAAGCATGATGATATTGCAGCTGTGTCGTTATCCTTTTAACAGCCTATATTTTCTCTAAAAACTTATCAAAAATAGCTTGGATCTCTTTTTTCTCTTTCATTGCAGAAATGACTTCATTAATTTTTTTAACCACATCCGTATGCTTATCTTTGGTAAATCCAATATGTCCGTCCATTATTTTCAGCGGTTTAGAGAGAATTTTAAACTCTGACATAAACCCCTCTTGCCTGGAGACATAGATACCCACCATTTTATCACAGGGATACGCATCAACCCTGCCATACATAAGTTTTTTGAAATTGGACAAATGTGAGTTAGCTTCATCCAGGGTGAAATAAACGCTGGCATCAAAATTAGCTCCATAGGTATACCCTCTCATCACACCTATCCTTAGGCCCCTTAAGTCCTTAAGAGTAGAAAAACTGATATCTGCATCTTTCCTGACAAAAAAGACAAGTGGGTTCTCGATAACCGGTTCTGAATAATCGTAAAATTTTAATCGATTATCGTTTTTGTAAAAATTAAAGAGCCCGTCAATCTGTCCGGACTTCGCTTCATTAAGTGCCCGTTTAAACGGCATGAATTTTAACTCTAAACGGATGTCTGCCTTTCTGAAAACAGCTTGAACGATTTCTACCAGGATACCCGTCGGCTTTCCATCCTCGGTGTATTCATATGGGGGAAAATCGACATAGCCCAGGGTGATTGTGTCCCCGGTTAACGGACCGGCTCCGGATAAAAACAGAGCGGCAACGAAAAGAATCCTCTTCCACTTCATTGAAACCTCTCATTCTTAGATATTATCGAATTTTCAGCTGTAAAGAAATGTAAAATAGTATAACTACCGGATCTCATTATTTTTGTTATTTTCTAATACTATATTTTTTTGTTTAGAAAATCAATTGGTATGCGTTATTATGTTTTTGTTTATTTCAATACAACTAATAATATAAGTCTGTCATTCTGAATACCAAAATGATAAACTTATTATTATTATTATTATTAACTGACAACCACAATAAATATAGTTTTGAACAACGATGAAGATCGAAATCTTTTTACATGCACTCACATCCTATTTTGTTATTATTGATCCCATTGGAACTGCTTTGATATTTCATGGCCTGACATCCGGTGCCGGAAAAAAGTATGCTCTTAGGATGGCCATACGGGCAGTGGTAATCTCAACCGCGATTGTTATTGTTTTCGGTTTCTGGGGCGAAACGCTGCTGTCCCATTTAGGCATCGGTATTGAATCTTTAAGGGTCGCTGGAGGGTGCCTCCTCTTTTACACAGCCTTTAGCATGATCACCAAACCGACTGAAACAACTAAAAACAATACCTGTGAATATAATGACATCTCCGTATATCCGATGTCAATTCCGCTAATTGCCGGGCCCGGTTGCCTGACACTGACTATCCTTCTCTTTTCAAATTCAAATACAAAGATGGATCTTCTTTCTGTTATTATTGCCGTCCTCATTATCTATGGCCTCACCTTTGTTTCTTTTATTCTTAGTTCAAAAATCGACAAACTGATTGGTGAAACCGGTGGTGACATCATCAAAAGACTATTAGGCGTCATCCTTGCTGCCCTTGCAGTTCAGTTTATTGCAGACGGTATAAAACAGATAATTGCCTGAACATTCTCTGATCCAATTAAAAAAACAGAACTGACTTGACACCTGTCTGTGTTGATTTAGTATTAGGCAGACATTACATATTAACAGACAAAAGGGCAGGCAGTGACTACATACAATCCGGAACTTCAATTAGCTTTCAATTTTGTTCAGTTTACGAACAGAAACCTCTTTTTGACAGGAAAAGCCGGGACAGGTAAAACGACCTTTCTCCAAACCCTAAAAAAAGAGTCCAAAAAAAGAATGGTTGTGGTTGCCCCCACTGGCGTTGCAGCTATTAACGCTGGCGGTGTTACGATTCACTCATTTTTCCAGATGCCTTTTGGCCCCATTCTGCCAGACGTAAATGCCGGGGGTGAGCATTCTCAAAACCCGCTTCTAAACAAAAAATTCAATAAAAAAAAGATCGATATCATTAAAACCATGGATCTTCTGGTTATCGATGAAATCAGCATGGTTCGTGCCGATTTACTCGATGGACTGGATCAGGTTTTAAGACGCTACAGAGACCGAGACAAAGTATTTGGTGGTGTTCAACTCCTGATGATCGGAGATTTACAGCAGCTGGCACCGATTATAAAACAGGATGAATGGCCCCTTCTGGAACCCCATTATGAAACCGGATTTTTTTTCAGCAGCCATGTTTTTCAAAACGCACAAACAATATGCATTGAGCTGAAACACATCTATAGACAGAGCAATGAGCACTTTATTCAAATCCTGAATGAAATAAGAGATGA
>JQIA01000908.1_pt1 | contig 15652 bp, 10 predicted proteins | sample 811431 | NCBI WGS metagenome assembly JQIA01 (sample SAMN02998118, study PRJNA258478) | marine sediment metagenome | biome: marine; feature: seafloor; material: sediment; isolation source: oil-polluted sediment collected from 3 locations (0.5 km, 0.7 km and 0.9 km)... | place: USA: Gulf of Mexico ... | reverse complement strand
GGCAATGAGTAAAAATTCGGTTTTTATTGCGTTAATGAATGACGATGTCGGCCGGCAGATCTGCGAAGCAATTCTTGAGGATAACCCGCAAGCGAAGGCCGAAAATTTCCCGGCAATGCTTAAAATCGACGCACCGCAAAGGTTGGTAATCAATGCTGACTCGGTATCTGAGCTGGTCGGCTATGAGTGGAATCCTCAGGAATTACACCTGTCACTGATTTCGATCAGCGGTCAGGTTTATGAAGATGATGAGAAGTTTGAGCTTTACTGGGGAGAGTTAGTTGAATAGTCCAGACCAGAGCGCTGCCGGCAAAGGGACAAAGAAAAAACTCGGTATGCGAGAAACCTACCGGCTGATGACCCGTGGACTCGATTGGGAACTCAGTTATCAGGACGAAAAAGAAGTGTTTCCCTACGCCGAGTTCGAGGGTATTAAAATTCACGACTGGGATAAGTGGGAAGACCCGTTCCGACTGACCATGGATGCTTACTGGAAGTACCAGTCGGAAAAAGAGCGCAAGCTCTATGCGGTGATGGATGCATTTGCCCAGAACAATGGACAGTTTCAGGTCTCTGATGGCCGTTATATCAACGCCGCCAAGCTGTTTTTAACGGGTATTACGCCATTGGAATATAACGCCCATCGAGGCTTTGCCCACGTTGGGCGGCACCTGCCCGGGGTCGGTGCTCGTATCGCTTGCCAGATGCAGTCCATTGATGAATTGCGCCATGCGCAGACTCAGATCCATACCCTGAGTCAATACAACAAGTTTTTTAATGGTTTTCATGATTTCATGCATATGCATGACCGGGTCTGGTATCTGTCGGTGCCCAAGTCCTTTATTGAGGATACGCTCAGCGCGGGGCCGTTCGAGTTTTTAACCGCTATTTCGTTTTCGTTTGAATACGTGCTTACCAATTTGCTGTTCATGCCGTTCATGTCTGGAGCGGCTTATAACGGTGACATGGCGACCGTTACCTTTGGTTTTTCGGCGCAGTCGGATGAAGCCCGGCACATGACCCTGGGGCTGGAGATTATCCGCTTCATGCTGGAGCAGGACGAGGGCAATGTGCCGATTGTGCAGCGTTGGATCGACAAATGGTTCTGGCGCTCTTTCCGTCTGTTGACCCTGGTCGGCATGATGATGGATTACATGTTGCCGAAACGGGTGATGTCCTGGTCAGAGGCGTGGGAAATCTACTTTGAAGAGGCAGCTGAAAGTCTGTTTACCGACCTGGCGCGTTATGGCATTCGCCGGCCTAAATATGCTGACCAGGCAACCAAAACCAAAGACCGTATCACCCACGAAGCCTGGACCACCTTTTATCAATATCGATACGCTACGGGTTTCCATGTCTGGTTGCCTGACGACAACGAGATGGACTGGTTATCACAAAAATACCCGACCACTTTCGACCAGTATTATCGGCCTCGGTTTGACTACTGGCGGGCAGTTGAAGAGAGCGGGCAGGACAATACTAACCCTACGTTAGGAATGCTCTGCTCGGTCTGTCAGCTGCCGACTCTGTTCAGCCACCCGGATGACCCGGGTAAGCTCTGGCTGCGTGAAACCACCTACGAAGAGAATAAATACCAGTTCTGCTCAGACGGTTGTCACGACATTTTTGTTGATGAGCCGGAGAAATACGTGCAGTCCTGGTTACCGGTTTACCAGGTTTATCAGGGCAACTGCGGCGGCGCCGATATTGAAGATGTTAAAGCCTGGTGGCATGTGATCAGTGGCAGTGATGACGGTGATTATGTGGGTTCAAAAGATCAGCAGAACTGGGATCGCTGGACCGGCGGTAATGGCGAGACTAAAAAGCAGGACGTGGAGGGCGGCAAATGAGTGTTCGAGCGTTAAAACCCGGTTACAAGGGGGAGGTGCGTGACGATGTTCGCCACTTTCATGGCCAGACCCTGCTATTTGTTTATTGGGAAGATCACCTGCTATTTTGTGCCCCGGCCGCATTGCTGGTGAACCCGGATGATACGGTGGCAGCGTTGGTGGAACAGCTGAAACAGGCGTTAGGTTACGATCCCGTTGCCGCTGAACTGACCCTCGATAACATTGAATGGTACCGCTCCGGTGATTACACCAAAGATGAGCGTTGGCCGATCGATAGGGACAAAACTCTGGCCGAGAATGGCCTGACTCATAAAACCCTGATCCGCATGCGTACCCCGAGTTTGCAGGACGTTCTCAACATCAGCGCTAACTGAGCAGTGAGTTATGAGCTGACGATAGAACCCCTCGGCGTCACTATTGAGTTAGAGGAACAGCAGACTATTTTAGATGCGGCGCTCAGAGCCGGTATCTGGCTGCCCCATGTCTGTAATCATGGGCTCTGCAGTAGCTGCAAAGTTGAGCTAATTGAGGGTGAAGTGGAGCATGGCGAAGCATCGCCATTTGCGCTGATGGATTACGAGCGCGAAGAGGGGCTGCTGCTGACCTGTTGCGCTACCGCCGAGAGTGATCTGGTCATTGAGGCAGATATTGTTGTTGATGATGACGCCAGGTTTATCCCGGTAGAGGACTTTGGCGCCGAGGTGGTTCAGGTTAGTCACCCAACGAGCGACCTTGCGCGAATATTGCTAAAACTGGACCGGCGGTTTGATTTTCAACCGGGGCAATCGATCAACCTGAAGGTTCCGGGTGTCGACGCTCCTCGGGCTTTTTCAGTTGCGGGCCTACCAGACGATGAACTACTGGAATTGCATGTTCGCCAGGTTCCAGGTGGCATGGCCACCAGTTACCTCTGTGAAAAACTTATCGTGGGCGAGCAGCTCAGCTTTAGCGGCCCCTACGGGCAGTTTTTTGCCCGAGAATCGAGATCTGAGCCAGCGTTGTTACTGTCTGCTGGTAGCGGCCTGTCTGGAGTGCTGGGCATTGCTCGGCGTCTATTGGAAGTCGATCCCAACCGAGAGGTTTTTCTGTATCACGGTGCCCGCAACGTTGAGCAGCTCTATGCTGATGACACCCTACGGCAACTAGATGCCGAATATTCAGCGTTTCACTATCGTCCAGTGGTATCGCAGAGCGCTCCTGAGGAGGGCTGGAGCGGTCGCACCGGCCACGTGCCGGATGCCATGGGTATTGATTTTGACCAGCACTTTAGTGGCCACGTTGCCTATATTTGTGGCAGTCCGGCAATGGTCGAGTCGACTATCAGCAGCCTGATAAAAGGCAGACTGTTTGAGCGGGACATTTTTGTCGAGCGTTTTTACAATGCTGACAATGCCGATAGCGTGAAGCGCAGTCAGATGTTTAAGACTATTTGAGGCGATTGGCTGAGTGAGTCTGGATTCCCGGTCACCCCAGGGCGCTTATGTCGGGCCACCATTCAGCCGATTCGCGGGAATCCAGAAACCTGGCCGCTTGTTGGGATTGAGTATTGATAATTAGCACGTTGTTATATTCTTAACGCCCCGTCGCCCGCAGGTGTTGCACGGTAAACATCTGTTTTTCTGCGGCTGGGCTGTTGGCTTCCATGCGTAGCTGGCCGGTAGTGCAGTGGTGGGCCTGGTTATCGATAGCGGTAAACGTATCAAAAAATGAGATGCCTTTACCCATGCCCAGACTCTCGTAATAGTCTGGGTGTGCCTGACCGACGATCAGGCTTTTCCAGAGTAAGCCGCCCCGGTCATAGGTGTCCTGGTAGGCAATGGTGTAGGTTTGTGCATCAAGGTAGAGGAGCCGTTTCCCAATCGGATGGTCTGCTTGTTTGGGTTTGATTTCTAGCCGGTAGGTTTTACGAAGTTGCCATTTTATCTGTGGAAAACAGTTGCCCTGGCCGCCAAAACCGATGAACTGGTAACCATCTTCCTGCTCGTCCATGTCATCGGCGTACTGATCTAGCTGGTCGTGTTTGTAGAAGGGCAGAAAATAGTCTGCGGTGCCCAGGAAACGCCACTCGTAATCTGATAGTCGGCCGTTGTAGCCGTTAAAGTCCTCAATCATTAGATCAGAGCCGAGGAACGAATCGGTGGTCTGGCCGGTACCGAGTCGGCGTACCCGTCGCTGAAAACCAAGGTACATCCAGGAATCATCGCGTTTACTGTCGTCGGCATAACGGTGGATGAGTAGTTGGGTATTAGTAACGTCGTAGGGCTTTAGTGCTCGCAGGTAAAAGCCGCGATAAACCCCCGGTCGATTTTCCGCCAGGTTTGGTAGCGGCTCGATATCCACCCGGCCCATATAGGCGAGCATATAGGCATCGAACTCCACCCGGCGTTCACGCTTGCCACTATCCAGGTTGCGGTAGTTCCAGAAAAACGGGTTGATGCGCAAACTGTCGCCAACGGCGTAGCCACGCTGAAAATTCCAGGCGATTTTTTCCGCCGCGCGGGGATCGTTGAGATTCGGTTCCTCAGGGAAGGGCCGACCGGCGATATAGCCGTTGATCTGCCCAAACTCAACTCCCAGGGTGGTGGCATTGAGATGATCACGAGTTGCTTGCTGGTAGCTTTCGGCGAGCTCCACCGAGGCCACTGGCATAGTCTTTAGCCGATACCAGCCCTGATCAAGGTGCTGGCTGAGACCCTCAGGTAGTGCATCAACAAACTGCTGGTAATTGCCCTGGTCTATGACCATCTCCGGCGTGTAACCAGATAGTTCTCCAGTGTTAGCCGAATCTCGCCCATAAGGATGAAACGAGGATTCGACATCGGCCTCAGTTGCCGCCTGGCTGGTCGCCAGGGTAGACAGAGCAACGAGCAGTAACGAGGAGTTAACTATTTTTCGCATCTAGATGTGCTCCGAGAAACTTTGGTTTGAACACAATCACCCAGGCCGGCACAAAGATCATCGCCGCCACCATATTCACCAGCATCATCGACACCAGCAAGGTTGCCGCATCGGCCTGAAAACGCATCGATGACATGACAATCCAGATCGCTACACCCATCACCAGGGTAGTGGCGGTAAAGGTGATCGCCAGGCCAGTGGTACTCATGGCGGCATGCACTGCCAGGGTAATATCCTGCAACTCTTCCATTTTTTCTTTAATGCGGTCCATTATGTAGATTGCATAATCGATACCAATACCGATGCCTATGGCAATAACTGGTACGGTGTTGATGTTCATGCCGATACCTTTCCAGCCCATAAATGCGTGGGTGAGCACGGTGGCAAAGAGCATGGTCAGCAGCATTAGCAGACCGGCATGCAGGGAGCGGTAAAACAGCAGCACCGAGAGAAAGACAAACCCGAGTACCGCGGGCAGTACCTTGTTGTTTGAGCTAACCACCTCCTCATTAATGGCCGCTGTCACGCCAATCAGTCCGCCGGCCAGTTCAAGCCTGAACCCTTCTACCTGTGCGGCGGGGCTTGCCTGCCACTGTTTAATTCGGTCAAAGGTATGACGAATCGTGTCGCCCTGATGATCCTTCAGGTAGAAAACCACGTTGGCGGCGTCTTCCTCCGGTGTGATGTACTCCTTGAGCGCATTGGGGATGGCATTGGTGGCCATGTAGGCGAACATCAGGCCGCCGGCGTAGCGGGCACTGTCGGGTATCTGTGCCCAGCGCGGATCTTCGCTGTGGACCAGCTGGTTGAGTTTTTTAACCATGTCAGTGACCGCTTTACTGCCGCCGATAATTGGCGACTGCAACATGTAGGTCTGAAAATCCTCGATGGCCAGTAACACCTCGGGGCGCTTGATGCCGCCGGGTTCATCGGTGCGGGCAATGATGTAGAGATCTTCCGACCCGGGGAAACTCTGGTTGATCGCGGCCGAGGAGAGGTTGTAGTCGTGATCCGGGTAGAGGATCGGCGAGCCGGGACGGTTTTCGCCGATGACGATCCAGGTAGTCAGGTAGATACCCAGTCCGAGGAGTAATCCACTGGCAACCAGAATGCCTTTGGCCACTTTTGGTCGTGTCACCAGATTCGCGAGCATAGGTAGTAGCTTGCGCAGGCCAAGCTCCGGCGGGGCAGATTTAGAACCGGGTAACACCAGCAACATCGCCGGCACCACGATGAGCACGGTCACCGCAATCGACAGTGCCCAGAATGCGCAATAGTTGGCCATTTTCATATTTAACGGAATCGAACTGAGAGCAATCAGCCAGATGCCGGCGGAATCACCCAGAATCGCCAGTAGTCCCGGGCGAGCGAGACTTGAATAAGCCGTGCGGGCAGCAACCTTACCCTCGACCCCATGCTTTATCTCGTCGTAATAACGCTCCACCATCTGTACCGAATGGGAGAGTGCGCGGGCCGAAACCAGGAAGGGCACCACCAGCGTCAGCGGATCGATGTTGTAACCCATCATACCGAGGAAACCCAGCCCCCAGAAACCTGAGAGCACGGTGGAGAGTAGCGGCAGAAAAATGCCATAAAAGCGTCGAAAATAATAAATCAGCAATACCAGCATAATCACTAGCGTGATCAGGAAGATCTGCGTCAGTTCTGGCAGGTAGTAGTAGGTCCAGCCGATTAGTACTGGCTGGCCAGCGGCGTGAATCTTGAAGCCGGCCGTCTGTTCATCCGTGCGGATTTTTTGCAGGGCGTTGAAGGTGTTGGCGTAATCGAGATTGTTCTCGTTGAGCTGCGCCTTGATCAGCGCCGATTTCATGTCCGGTGCGACCAGTAAGCCATAAACAGTAGGATCAGCGCGTATGTGGGCGGCGAGTTGTTCTAGGTCTTCTTCGGTTAAACGGGCGCTGTTAGGGTCGTAGTAGGGGTCTGAGATGATCGAGCCGGTTTCACTGATGGAGCTACGCCGACTGGTGCGATGGACCAGGCTGGTCACCAGATTATGATTAACCCCGGGGATCTTATCGACTTCGGCGGTCAGTCGATGGAGTTTGTTCAGTGCCTCGTTGGTCAGAATGGTGCCGTGCTCCACTTCCATGGAGACAACAATCACATTGGCACCACCAAACTCGTTACGTATGCTGTTGTGCAGCTCTATATAGGGGTGGGTTTGTGGCAGCAGGTCGGCAAATTCTGAGTACATGCGAATGCCACGAATTTGCGATCCGAACGCAGCGGTGATGATTAGCACCACCAGCAGGGTCAGCAGTGGGCGGCCTAAAAATAACCGCGAGGAAAAACTCTGTTCAGTTGTATTATTCACGAAGCGGATCCTGCTATCTTGGCGGTGGTGAGGGTGCTGTTGTGGGGTTCAACGATCTTCAGGCAGCCGTTGCCACCGGCTATCAATAGTTGATCGGAGCCAATATCGACGGCGGCTCGCAGATAACAGTAAAAGGGCTCTTTAGGCGTCCAGGAGTGCCACTGCTGATTGGTCAGATGTAAAACGGTGCCCTGGCCACCCACGGCCGCCACGGAATTAGATAACGGCACCAGGTTAAACAGGGGTGCATTGGTATCGGTTGGTTGTAGTTGCCAGCTGTTGCCGCCATCGGTGGTGCCATAAATGGTGCCGCTGACGCTGGTGACCCAGCCCTGTTGCTCATTCTTAAAATAGAGATTCTGCGGATAAAACTCTTCAGCGATTTCAGCGCCGAGTTGCCAGCTATCGCCACCATTTTCAGTGACAAACTGGGTGCCAAATTCGCCGACGGCGATGGCCCGGTTCGCATTAATGAACTGGATATCGGTAAGAATCAGGTCTTCATCACTGGCAGAGACGTTGCGCCAGGTCTTGCCAAGATCGGCGCTGGTAAGGATCTGGGCGTATTCGCCAACTACCCAGAGATTGTTGGCGGAGTCACAGGTTAGTGCCAGGCTAATGCCGTCGCTGAAGGCCTGCTCTGAATGCCAGGCTTGCTGGCCGTCCTGAATCCAGACCCGACCACGGAAGTCGAGGGCGACAAAGTGCTCATCGGGGCAGACGCTGATATCAATCAGTGGCGGCAGTTCGGGTAGCTGGGAGCGTTGCCAGTTGCTGCCGCGGTCTGAGGACTCCAGCCAGACGCCGCGATTGCCAACGACGACCAGTTTCGGTCCCAGCACGGCGGCGGCCTGGAACTGGTCGGTACGGGTAGTTAACTCTGCATTATCGCTAACCGTGTCCGTGACTGAATTGGGGCCGCAAGCGCTCAGGCCCAGGCTGATGAATAAGGTTAAGATTGATCTATAACGCATTGAAATATTTCATCTTTGTAGGTTGGTTCCCCGTGGTGATCAGGGGGAATTGTTGGTGTTAATGTTCTGCCGTTTTAACGAACAAACTAGAGGCAAAAAAAAGCCGTTTGGATCAAGCGATCCAAACGGCTTATTAAACAGCTAGTAATTAACGACCTTTAATGCGGATGTGCTGCACGGTAAAGGTTTCGCGATCAGCCACTTCGTAGGCCATGCCACGGAACTGCCCGGTGGTGCAGTGCAGGGATTGCATGTCCATAACCATAAAAGAGTCATCCAGGGAGACGCCGGTACCTTTGTTTTGCGGCAGGTGATGGTCTGGATGGGCCTGGCCAATGAGGAAGGTTTTCCAGAGGTTGCCGGCCTTGTCGTAGATCAGTGACCGCGGCAGGGTAAAGGTCTGGGCATCTATGTAGACGATGCGCTTGCTGATTGGGCTGGATTCGTCCACCGGCACCACTTCGACTTTATAGGTCTTGCGCAATTGCCAGGTAATCTTGGGGAAGCAGTTACCTTTGCCATCAAAGTCGATAAATTGAAAACCGTCGTCTTCAACGTGGTCGCTACTCAGTGGCATGTCGTTATGGTTATAGAACGGTAGCAACATGGTTTGGGTCTCGAGGTAACGCCAGTTCATATCCGAGATCCGGCCGTTGTACCCCTCAAAATCCTGAATCATTAGATCGGAACCCAGGAACGAGTCAGTGACCTGACCGGTGGCCAGACGACGCACCCGGCGCTGGAATCCCAGGTAGAGCCAGGAGTCATCGCGTTTGGCGTCATCTTCGTAACGGTAGATCAACAGCTGGGTGTTTTTCAGGTCAAAGGGCTCCTGAACCTGCAGGTAGATGCTACGAAAAATATTCGCCGGATTGCTGTCGTATTCAGGAATCGGGTCGCTGCCGACCCGGTGTTTGAAATTGAGGAAGCTGAAACTGAACTTGAGCGTCCGTTCCAGTTTGCCGCTATTCATGTTGCGGAATTTCCAGTAGAAAGGGTTGATAACCGCGTTATCGCCCCAGTTGAAGCCGTACTGATAGTTCCAGGCGAGCTTTTCACCGGCACGGGGGTCGTCCGCGACTGGCTCAAGCGGAAACGGTCGTCCGGCGGTGTAGCCCTGGATATCCCCGACAGCTTCGCCAAGGGTGACGTTGGCAGCGCTTTGTTGGGTCGCTTCTACATATTTGGGGTGCAGGGCAAACGAGGTGGTTTCGTCGACCTTGATTTCGGTCCAGCCTTCTTTAACCGCCGAAAGCATCGCTTCATCAAGATAGGGCTCGGCCACCTGCCAGTTGCTCTGGTTGATGACCATGCCGGGACTAATGCCTTCGGCGGTCGGGGTTGAGCTGGCGTAGGGGAAAAAAGAGTTCTGCACGTCGGCATCGGTGACGGCGCTGACAGCGGATCCGCTGACCAGTGCTGCGCCTACCAGTGCGGCGGCGCGGAGGTTGAAATAAGCCATTATGTTCTCCGTTCGAATCATTATTTAGAAGCGGTACTGAATGTTGACAAAGTACTCGTCTTCTTCAATCTGGGCACCGAAAATGCCGCCACGAAATACGCCAAGTGGAAAAGCGCCGCGGGTTGCGCCGGTGGATGGTGACACAGGGACAGTCCCGGCAGGTAATCCAAAGGCTACGTCAGCGGTAGCACCTAATCCTGGGGTGGCGATGGCGTCGCGATTATCGTCATAGCTGTGGCGACCTCCGCTATAGCCAGTTTTAAAGTTGGCGCCGACATTGATCCGCCAGTGATCGCTTAGTAGATATTCTACCGACGGAGCAATGGCATTACCGTGGGCACGGATATCGCGGGCAAAGATGATTTTTGGATTGAGCCGGTCGTTCATGTAGTTGCCCTGAAATAGCAGCGTAGCGATCCAGTTTTCTTCCCAGTCAGCCATACCGACCTTAGCACCACTGGTGCCAGTCTCTTCATGGTGATCGAGCAGGTGCTGGCCAAATAGCTGTGCCGAAATCAGGAAGCTGCGGTTTGGATTAAGCCAGCGGATGAAGGTTGGGCGATCAATACCGATGACGTACCGGAATACTTTCGATTCACGGAAAAGTGAGGTGCGGGTAGTGTCGGCAAACTCCTCACCTTCACTCAGAGCAGCCTCAACCCGAAACACGGTTTTAAGTGGATCAACGTAAAAATCAAGTGAACCACCGATGAGGTTAATCCGTGGAAATTCGATATCAAAAGCAATCAGGTAGTCCTGTGGGGTACCCAGTGCCCGTCCGTCGAAGGGATCAAAAGCGATAGAAGGTCCGGAAGAACCGCCATGCAGGGAAGGCAGTTGAGAACGGGTATAGAGATAGTTTACCGACCAGCCGATGCCTTTATAAAGACCTTCTAATTTAAGGCCTAGCTGGGTGTTGGCCAGTGACCAGGAAGGCATTTTGGCGTCACGAATACCGATGGTATGTGGGCCAAAGCTGGTGGCCGCGAATCCTGGCAGAGGTGCGCCTGAACCGGGGGTGTTCGGGAAAATTCCGGAAGCCACCGCCGCAGGGAAAAAATTGGATACCGTGCAACCATTATCCCAGCAGTTGGCCAGGCCTCGAAACAGATCACCAGCGCCGAGAGCCTGATTAGGGGTGCCGCCCTGACCCAGGTTGGCGGGGCGGAATTTGTCGAACACCCAGACAAAAGAGGCGTTCAGGTCATCAAAAATACCAGTGGCACCCATGCGGTATTCAGCCTGCATGGCCCAGAGCGGAATGCGGGTGTCTTCGAATTCATCATAAATAGTGTTGCGGGATAAATCGATGGGGTTGATGATGTCCAGCACCCGAAACAGATCGGTCCGGCCCCAGACAATCTGCTGTTTACCAACCCTGAAGCTCCACATGTTGCCGTTATCCAGAGCAAGGTCGGCGTCAACATAGAGTTCGCGGATAAAATCCCAGCGGTCATTAAATTCGGGATGTTCCAGTTCGCGTTCGTCGGCATCCATGTAGCCGTTAATGCAACCGCGTGGGTCCTTGTCACACGGCTGTACGGGGACACCATAATGGACGCCACCGGCCTGGCCAGTGTAATGCTCACCGAGGACAATTAAACCAGAGTTAGGATTTGCAAACTTCTGGCCTGGAACCAGTGTCCCTGCCGTTAAACCGAAACCGGTGCCTGGAGTATTGAGGCTGCCATCAACTGCAGAGAAGGGCAGGTTAACTGGTCCGCCGTGGGGCAGGAAGGCACCTAATGCGGGTACAGCTCCCCCGCCAATGCCATTACCAGGATCACCACTTATCCAGGCCCCGGTATTCTGTAGGCTAATGGCATGGCCGGCGGAATCGCCAAACTCATTATCTCGATGATCGTAAACCGCATCGTAGGTGCCACGGAAAACACCGGTAACGGAGATGTTTTTGAACGCTCCACGAACTCCGACTTTTCGGTTGAACTCAAGTTGCGCCGTGTTGCGTAGTTTTGACAGGCCTCGACTTTCACGATGCACGGTGAAATTTTCGATAAAACCTGAATATTCAGTTTTGTTCGCCGCGGATGCCGGCAGACTGCTAACCGCTGTTGCAGCAACGACAAGTGTTAGTGTCTGAATTAGCCCACGGCGGCCAGTGTGATGCAGAATGGTCTGCCACATAGCTCTCTCCCTTTTTTATGAAGACTTCTGTGAAGTAGTTTTAGCCAGCAAGACTGGCTGTTTTTTTTCTGATTAGGTTGATGAAGCCAAACTCAGCTAGCTGAGGGCGACAGTTTCTAGATGCTGCCGTCCGAAAACCTAGACTTCAAGATTTAATTTTAGCAATAGACATGCCATTAGTCATTGGCAGGCCTGAAAAGTATTCCGGCGCCTACCAGGGATAGCCTTCCTGACGGGGTAGGGCGAGCCATCTATTTCCCTGTGGTCTGAATCTAGTCGGTTTTAAAAAGGGGTAAACAGGGCTGTCCAGTCAGGTAAGTCAGGTCAGGCTACAGGGGCAGACTCCAGCAGCACGCTAGTGGTTTGGTTAGGTCATTTCCTAACGGCCAGAAACATCACTGTAGTTGATGGTGATAACGAAAGAACCACCAGGCTGATTCGATTAGGCCTCTGTAAAAGTTTGTCTATTTGAGTAATCTTTTAATCAAATCAATAGCGAGCACGTTATTTGATAGCGAGTTGAGGGCTATGCTTTTTTATGTTTTTCCAGTCGATAAGCTAACTGGGCACGAGTAATGCCTAACGTGCGGGCAGCCTGAGAAAGGTTGCCACTGGCGTCGCTCACTGCATCGGTTAATAGTTGGCTTTCGATCTGATCTAGAGAAAGTCCTGACGATTTCAGATTATCCAGCAGAGACTCCATCGGTGGTTGGATAGTTTCGGCAGGTTGATGTTGAGATAGAATCAATTCGGCTAGCGGATCCGGGCAGCAGAATAGCTGCTCTTTATTGATAGGCTGTCCGTGCGGTGTCAACACAACACCACGTTCTACCAGGTTTTCAAGTTCCCTGATATTGCCGGGCCAGGGGTGAGATTCCAGTGCTTCAATGGCACCAGGTGAAAATCCGGCCAGCTGTTTCTGGTAACGGCTGCAGAGGGTGTCGTACACCCTGTTTGCCAGCAGGGAAATATCTTCCCGTCGTTCTCGCAATGGCGGGATAACTATCGGGATGACATTGAGTCGGTAATAGAGGTCGTGGCGAAAGCGTCCTGACTGAATATCATCGGCCAGGTTGCTATTACTGGCCGCAACAACTCGAACATTAACTTGCCGTGGAGCAATTGCGCCTACCCGCTCGATCTGAAAATCCTGCAGTGCACGCAGTAATTTCCCCTGTGCTGCCAGGCTTAAAGAGGAGACTTCATCAAGAAATAACACACCACCATTGGCGCGTTCAAAACGGCCGGGCCGGTCGCGGGTAGCACCGGTAAATGCGCCTTTGCAAACGCCGAACAGTTCTGCCTCAATCAATTCTTCCGGAATAGCGGCACAGTTAACTGCGACAAATGGTTGGTTGCGACGACCGCTCATACGGTGCAAATTGCGAGCAAAAACCTCTTTACCAACGCCGCTCTCGCCAATAAGCAGGACAGGAGAGTCTGTTTCAGCAACCTGGCTGAGGGTGTTTTTTGCTTTTTTGAACCCAGGTGATATGCCGATTAGTGGATGACTATTGCCATGTTCACTCGGCGACGACTGATTATTGACGGGCCTGGAGTTGGATACTGATTCGAAAGGTTCGGGATTGAAATAGTCCTGTTCTATCTCATCGATATCATCCCATTCATGGAGGGGTTTACCGATGATTCGACAATGATCAAATCCCATGGCGCGGCATTCCACTTCCCGAAATAGAATGGGCTGGCCAATAAAGGTGGTGGTATATCCTGATGAATAGCCGATTTGAGTCCAGCAGACCGGACTCGTACTGGCGCCGTGGCGATTAACATGGTCGAGCGCTTCGGTGGAGTCGTGCCATAGGTATTCCCCGTAGAACCAGCCACTGCTGACATCCATTTCTGTGTGCACTTCTTCAACGTGAACCACACCCTCCAGGGAGTGCAGTTGTGGGCCTACTTTGAAGGCATCTAGATGGCTCTGGTTGTGGCGAACCCGTCTTGCTAGCCGGGCATCGAGAATTCCCTGGCTAAAACCTACGCGGGTTAATAGTCGGCGGGTTTGATTGTCGCCAATAATTGCCGCCATATGTGCGCGCAGAGAACACAGAGCCTCGCTATGAACCAGCAACATGCGGGCATCGCCTAACCAGATGCGGCCATCTTTTGGCGAAAATTTGAACTCTTTAATGAGGTCGGTTATGCCAACAAAAGCGTCACCAGCATTCGCGGCTGGTTCTAATGACGGCAGTGTCACTCGGTTTAGCTTATTTACTGGGCTCATTCACCCTCCCATCCGTTGGTGACGATGTTGATAAAATCAGGCTGTTTTTTTAATTATTTAGCCCCATTATTAAACACCTCGAGCTTAGATTGCTGGTTGATTGGTTGTCCTCAGGTTGGTGTTTGTCCTAGAGGTTAAATTAACCTTAATCATGGCGGTCAACCATTTCCGCCATTTTTTCGCGCATCTCATCGGGTATCTGTATATCTTCTTCGCTCAGCACCAGGTCGCCATGGATCAGGTCGGCATGAAAGCATTTGGAAATCCAGGGCAGGTCACTCACGATCTGCTGCCAGCTTACACCTTCATCATTACTTATCCAGACCTGGCCATGGGTGTCTGCCAGAAAGATCTGTGATGCCTGTCCGGCGGCCTCAATGCAACCGGCTTCGAAACTTGGCATGATTTCATTGGGTAGCCCGGTGACCGACTGTTGCCAGCTATCGCCGCCATCGTCGGTGCGATAAATCGCTGATTTTGCCGATCCGGTGGCCCAGGCCTCAGGGGTGGCATAGCCGCCAGCAACCACCAACGTGTTGGGTTTGTTGGGGTGATAAACCAGCTGATCGGCGTAACCAATGCGGGGGATTAACTCGGCCATTTCAACCCAGGTGTGGCCAGCGTCGTCGCTACGGTTGAAAAAAAATCCATCGGCCACAAACAGGCGTTGCGGATTATCAGGTGACATCACGGTTCGATGCACGTCATTGGGCATGCCTTCGGTGAGTTCGGTCCAGTGTTGGCCAGCGTCACGGCTTCGATAGAGGCCACCTTGCTCGATACTTAAATAGATCTCATTGGCATCGTTCTGGTTGATGGTGATCGTTTTGATGTGACCCAGGAAAGGGGGTGCAGGAAAGGTCCAGGTGTCCGCATTACTGGCACCTGCCAGAGTTTCGATCTGGCTCCAGGTATCACCCAGGTCTTCGCTGACAAACAGAGCGGCGGGTTCGGTGCCAGCGTAGATGACCGGTTGTCCGTCACGTTCTGTCATCGCCAGGCTATAAACATTGGTGATGGTTAGCCCATTGTTGGCCGGTTGCCAGTTGACTCCATCATCACTAATGGCGATACCGGCATCGTGGGTGCCGGCAATAAAGCGCCCGCTAATGGGTTCCTGAAGCAGGGCACAGACATGATGATGTTCGAGGCTTTGATCGGTTTTTCGCCAGCTACCTGGGGAGACCTGATCGACAGTAATGACGCCTTTAGTGGTGCCGACCATCAGCCGGTCAGAGAGTTGCTGACTGGAATAGATAGTGGTGCCACCAGGAGAGAGACAAATAGCCATATCAAGTACCTCAATTAACCATGAAAATTTTGGAGTGACTGGGTGTAACCAATCGGCTTGTTATCACATCCTACTTTACGTTAGTCGGAAGGGCTGGAACATGGCCTGACAAAACCACTTTTAAGAGAACACCCAGACCGGTTAGCTGTTGGTTGTGGTTCAAACAGTGGGCTTGACTCGGTACCAGGCGCAATAAAGCGCAGGAAACAGCAACAGGGTGAGCAAGGTGGCGACTAGCAGGCCGCTCATCATGGCAATTGCCATTGGTCCCCAGAAATAGTCATTGGCCAGCGGAATCATCGCCAGAATAGCGGCCAGGGCGGTTAATACGATTGGTCTGGCTCTGCGCACGGTAGATTCGAGCACCGCCTGCCAGAGCGAAGCGCCGGCCTCCAGGTCCTGGTCAATCTGATCGATCAGAATAATGGAGTTGCGAATGATAATGCCTGATAACG
>JQIA01000907.1_pt1 | contig 15671 bp, 10 predicted proteins | sample 811431 | NCBI WGS metagenome assembly JQIA01 (sample SAMN02998118, study PRJNA258478) | marine sediment metagenome | biome: marine; feature: seafloor; material: sediment; isolation source: oil-polluted sediment collected from 3 locations (0.5 km, 0.7 km and 0.9 km)... | place: USA: Gulf of Mexico ... | reverse complement strand
ACTACCCCTGTGATTTCAGTGGTTGTACCCTGTTACAATGAAGAAGACTCAATTCTTGAAAAATTTGAAGATATCCGTAATCTTGATTACCCGTGTGACTGTCTGGAAGTAGTCTTTGCCGACGGTGGCAGTGGTGACAGAACGGTTGAATTACTTAATGAACGAATTAAAGATAATGATTATATCCGTGTTGTGCGCTGTCCTCAAAATGGTAAAATTAATCAGCTTAATTATGTTTTACCAAAATTACGCGGAGACATCGTTGTGAATACAGATACGGATGCACGGTTGTCAACCGATATACTTAAATGGCTCTCGGCTGAATTTGCAGCAGACCCCGAAGTCGGTGTGGTTGGCGCATATTCCAGACCCCAGAATTCTATACTGATTGAACGTTATTACTGGTCTGCCCAAAACAAAAGTCGTCTAATGGAAAGTGATGCCGGTACTTCATCTATTGTAATTGCGCAATGTTATGCTTTTAAACGGGGATTGATAAAGGCCTTTCCTGAAGATGTTGTGGCTGATGATATCTATATTTCATTTTTTGCAAATACACTTGGGTATCGAACCGTTTATTCACGTCGTGCGATGGCGGTGGAAACACGGGCTCCGGAAAGTTATGATGAATTTATATCTCATAAATTTCGTAAAAGTAATGCTTTTTTACGGGAATCCCTAAGATTTCTATATTTGCTGCCTGATATGAATTCTTTCTGCAAGATGATGTTTCTGACGCGTACAACACAACTCTTTTTTCTCCCCTGGATATTTCTAATGTGGTTTACGTTGGGCGTTACGGCTCTGGTTTCTTCCTGTTTTGACATTGTTGCACTCGGTGTATTATTTATTGGCATTCTTTTTATTATTACAAGTTATGTCTTTTCGCGTGTTGATCTTCCGGACGGCAATCATCAGTACTCGTTACGAACTGTTGTGACCGGTTTTACAGTGACACTCAGCATTATGCTAATGACTGGGATCAGCTATCCATTTGTCCGGCAGTCGAGCAGTTACAAACGTCTGGCTTCTTCAGGGAATTTTTGCAAGACTTTGAAAGGTGACTCAACAGAATCATTGTATACAGGCGCCAAACTCCCCCAGAATAAGTAAATAAAAACAATTAATGATACAGGCTTGTAAAGGCACCTTATGGAAAAAATAAGTCGTAATACAACTCTTTATACTCACGAAAAAAAACGTTGTCGGGTTGATGCGTTAAAATCGGTTGCAATCTGGGGCGCGGGTGAACTCGGTATGACCCTCTTTTCGGAGCTGAGTGATGCAGGCGTTAATATTCTTTTCTTCATTGATAGAAATCCACCGTCGGATCAGCGTGAAATAAAAAGACCCGTGTTTAAATTTGATGATGTGCCTTCAGAACAATGGGAGCAGATTGATGGGATTTTTCTTGCTTTTTATACCTACAGGCCCCTTGTGCGTGAAACGATCCGGTCGGCGGGTATTAATAAACCCCTTTTCCATTACCCGAATAGGTATGAATATCTACCGCAGAAGTACTTTACATACTCTCACAGCACAGAAGATCAACTATTATTGAAAGGATTGGAAACATATCTTTTAAACTGCCCACGGCCAATAGTTTTTTACGGCGCAGGTGAGTTATGCCGTTATATGATGACCTGTTTGCCTCAGCTACGTTCTGACGTTACATGTATCTGGGACGATGCGCCTGAAAAGTGCGGAACATTTCTACAAGAGATTCCGATTCTGCCTGTTGGAGAATCACCTCATAAACCGGGGACCATTTTTGTTGCATCAGCCCGGGAGGCGTCTCTAAAAAATATGCGTAAAAATATTTCAGGGTCTGAGGCGACTCTCGTTTCACTGACAGATATGGAGACCATTGATCCTGAAGTTATTCCCCGAAGAGCCTTATTTGAACAGCATGAAATTAAATATCCCGTTGATATTCAGGAACCGGATGTCTTGCCGGGACAGGATATGATTCTTGTCCAGCCACCGGGGATACTCCTACCGATGATGTTTCCGAACGGTTTAGCCTATGTTCATAATATTTTGAAACGTTGTGACATTCAATTTCAAACCCTGGATCTCAATATCCTGTTCTATCATCGCTATCACCGGAAGCGGATGCTGGATCAGATTGACGGTGATATCGAGATGTCGGGTGACATTCAGATGGCCGATGAACCCTGGGAGAGAGAGAACTGGGCCGAATGGATTAAACCAGAATTTCTGGATTTTTTTATGCCCCAGCTTCGTGATGTGGTTGCATCCCTTGTGAATGCAAGGCCAAAAATGATTGGTATTTCGGCAAATCTGGTGAACAATCTTTTTGCTCAGGAGATCATTAAAGGTATCCGGCAGGGGCTCCCTGACACTTTGATTATCGTTGGTGGACCAGACTGCCTGCATCATGATCTTGGCCCTGAAAAAGTGAATGATTTTGATTATATGGTCATCGGAGAGGCGGAAAATGCTCTTGAAACCCTTATTAATAAAGTGAATACCGGCGAAAGACCCGGAGATATACCCGGCATCGTTTCACGCTTTGATTCTGAGAACCGAGAATGGATGCCGGCACCTGTCTCGGTCTCTGATGATCTGGACAAATACGGTTTTCCTGATTATGAATGGACCGATATCAAGGTTTACGGAAACAAAATGGGAAATATTCTCTGTTCTCCGATTAATACCAACCGGGGCTGCAAATGGGGGAAATGCAGGTTCTGTACTGAGACATTAGCCTTTCGCAGCAGGTCTCCTCAAAGCGTCGTGGACGAAATAAAGTGGTGGCTCGAAAAGGGGTATCGGAATTTCAGTTTTAACGACAGCGATGCCAATGGCGATCCTGAAAAACTTGGTAATATTTGTCGCGAAATTATAAAACACCGCCTCGATATTACCATTGTCAGTCAGTTTCGGATTGATCGGCGTAATACCCCCGGTTTTTTTCAGTTACTGAAAGACGCCGGTTTCACAAACCTTGTTTTTGGTGTAGATGCCTGGACTGATAATTTGATACAGCTGCAGCGCAAGGGGTATAATATGCGCATTGTAGAGCAGAATCTTCGTGATTGCCACGAAGCCGGTTTACGCTCGTCTGTGAATATGGTTTTAGGGGTTCCGGGAGAGACATCAGAGGATATTGACGAACTCATTGAGAATGCAGTTCGTGTCAAAGAATATACAGTGTTTGGTCAAATCTCCACACTCCAGCTTCTGGTAGGCATTGAATATTATACGAATCCGGAACAATACAATATCTGCTTTCGCGGTGATCGGGAGAGCATCTTCACGGAGCATTTAGAAATTATCCCGGCAGACCTCTGGTACAGTGAGAAACCCTACATTGATCAGAATGTCCGTATTCAGAGACTGAAGCATGTCTATGAATCATTTTGTCAACAAGGGGTGGGGTTTGACCCTTTCTGTGACAACCTGATCAAAGAAACCCTGAGGAGTCACCCAGCAGCATGAGACGTTTATCTACTTTTATGATGAATTTAAAGTATGCCTTTCGGCCTCATAAGCCATTGCTTATACCCCGGTTGGCATGGGCGGTTTGCAGAAATGCTTTGACGGGGCGTTCGGCTCTTCGGTATGTGGACTTTGCCATCGATTTTGCCTGCAATCTTAATTGCCAGCATTGTTTTGCCTCAAGCCTGAAGCAGAATGGTCGCAGACAAATGACTGTGGCAGATTATGGCCGTGTCGCCCGGGAATGTATGGCGCTGGGCGTGGTAAACTTTTCCTTTCAGGGTGGCGAACCTCTTATGATTCCGGAGCTGGAGGCTATTATTGCCGCCTGCCAGCCGCATCGGAATATTATTTCTGTTTCAACCAACGGTACACTTATTACTGTTGACCGCATCAGGGAACTTAAAAAATGGGGGGTGGATATTCTCACAATAAGCCTGGATAGCTCTGTTCCTGAGGAGCATGATTTGTTTCGGGGAAGGGATGGGGCCCATGAAAAGACACTTACCGGCATTAAGACGGCGTTGAAAAACGGATTACATGTGACGCTGGCGACGGTTGTAACCCACCAGAACTTAAGAGAAGAAGGCATTTCCGGTTTATTGCGTCTGGCCAGTGAATTAAAGGTTATTCTTTATCTAATCCTGCCGGTTCCGGCAGGGCGGTGGATTGAAAATGACCAAATGAGTCTGACTGATGAAGATCTGGATTATATTGACCGGTTAACAAAGGAGTCGCTTTATATACGAACCGACCTGCAGGCTAACCTGGGTGGATACGGGTGTGGTGCGGCAAAAGAAATTTTGTATATGACACCCTATGGTGATGTTTTGACCTGTCCTTTTCTTCACATCTCTCCTGGCAATATCTTTGAAGAACCGGTGGTTGAAATAAGAGAGCGTGCACTGAATAATTCCTGGTTTTCAGATTATCACCCAAAATGTCTGGTTTCAACTGACAGAGACTTTATCGATAAACATCTCAGCAGGACATTTGGCAGCAAGGAACTCCCGTTAAAGTGGGATACTGTTTTTAATAAAGAAGGAAATGATTGATGAGAGCCTTTGTCACAGGAGCAAGTGGATTTATCGGGCGGCGGCTGGTGGTGGAACTGCTCAAAAGAAACTTTGAGGTTATTGCCATGCAGAGAACTCCTGATAAAGACCTTCCCCCTGAGGTCAGACAGATTTCCGGTGATATAACAGACTCTGACTCTTTTGGTGATATTGGCTCCGGATGTGACCGTCTTTACCATCTGGCCGCCATGGTTACATTTGACCCGGAAAAAAGGGATGAACTTTTTGCGGTTAATGGACAAGGGACACGTAATGTTCTGGATGCGGGCCGACGCTGGGGTATTAAACGACACGTTGTTGTAAGCAGTGCCTGCACAATGGGACTTTCAGACTCTATCGATAGATCTCTTGATGAAGACTCTCTGTCAGACAATGAACTTATAAGAGCCAACCCCTATCTGGCGAGTAAGCTGATAACAGAATCAGAAGCAATGGCGGCGGCTGAAAAGGTTGACACGGTCATTGTGAATCCTACCACTGTCTACGGGCCTGGCGACTGGAGCCTTAACTCCGGTACACTGGTGCTTAAAGTCGCATCGTCAAAAATGATGCCGGTTCCGCCGGGCGGAAGTAATGTGGTTGATGTGGATGATGTGGTTCAGGGCATCTTTGCTGCAGGAGAGAGGGGCGAATCGGGCCGCCGGTATATACTGGGCGGGGAAAACCTTCACTTTTCTGAAATTTTTTCTATTGTTTCCGATATCGTGGGACGGCGGCCGATGTTTGTTCCATTGCCATTATGGCTGAGAGGACCTGTGGCTTTAGCCGTCCGGGCAGCAGGTATGGTCAGTGATAGTCGCTTTCTGACACCGCAGCTTGTGTCAGATCTCTTCTCTTTTAAGAATTATTCAAGTCATCGGGCAGAACAGGAATTGGGTTGGCAAAGAGACTATACCTTTCGTGATAGTGTTGATCGTGCATGGCAATTCTATAGTGAACAGGGGCTGTGCTCTCAATTAAAATAAATTTTAAAGGGTTACGATGAACCATACGGATATCAACCGACAAGACGTTAAGAGAGCTAACCGATGCTTCTATGACGCAGTTGCTGATCAGTATGAAGAAATTGATGGTCGCAGGTCTCCTGCCATGGAAGCATGGCTGAGAAAGAACCTTCTTGCTTTAAAGGAAAGAACCGGTCCAGGTAATTTTCTGGATTTAGGTGCTGGCAGTGGGCTGGCCGCAAGATGTGCGAAAGGCATTTTTAAAACGATAGTCGGTCTCGATTTGTCTCCCGGACTTTTGATACAAAATCATCATGCGTTTGATCTGGCTGTGGCAGCGGATGTGGATCATCTCCCGTTTTCGGATCAGAGCTTTGATGTGATCACATCTTTTGCTGTTTTGCATCATCTTTACGATTATGAAAGGCTTGTATCTGAATGTTCAAGAATACTTCGGCCGGGTGGAATCTTTTACTCGGATCATGATATGGATGTTTCTTTTTACAAACGATTTCGCATCCCACTTACAGTCTACCGGAAGTATAACGATGCCTGCGAAAGGTATCGACAGGCAAGCGTTGAGGTTACGAGAGAATTATATGAACTGACAGAATATCATGAAAACGGGGTGGATACAAATCGGATCCTCTCCCGGTTTGAAGAGGCCGGACTTCAGGTGGAAAAAAAATTCCACTGGTACGGACTGCACCCTGTTACAGATACGATGTTTGGTACAAGGGGCCTGAAGCAGGGATGGGCACCGGTTGTGTCGATTCTGGCAACAAAGGCGATTGTTTGATTGAAGTAATCTGTTTCCCCTTTTTTGATACATTGCGGGCCAAATTTTAAATAAACAAACAGGATTTAAATCATGAACATACTACTTGTTACGCCTCCATTTCTCCTGTCGGATGACAGCCCTTACAGTAAAACGGGGGCCATTCTGCCACCGCTGGGGCTGCTTTCGCTGGCTGCATATCTACGAACGGCGATGCCGGAAGTGACAACCCGTGTCCTGGATGCTTCTGCGGAAAGGATCAGTCTGGAAAGAATGCGTGAGCGACTTACTGACGGGGTTACGCCTGATATTGTAGGTATTACTGTATACACAGCTACTTATTCAATTGTTTTACGGACCACTCAGGTGATTAAGGCGGTTTTTCCGGACTGTCAGGTTGTTGTCGGAGGTGCACACGCATCTATCATGCCTCGGGAATGCCTCTCCTCCCCTCATATTGATATGGTTGTGGTTGGTGAGGGTGAAGAAACATTTGCTGATCTGGTGAAAACCCTGAGTTGTGACGGTGACCTTAAGGATGTGCAGGGGATTTATTACAAACAGGGAGGCCAGATTAAGCATACTTCTGAAAGAGTCAGTACGCTTGAAATGGAAAGTCTGCCCATGCCCGCAAGAGATCTGGTTGATATTTCACGATACCGTCCTGCGCATGGTACTTTCCGTAGGCTTCCTGCGACTAATATGATCACCTCCCGAGGCTGTCCGTTTCAGTGTAGTTTTTGTTCAAAGAGTATTTTCGGATCCCGTTATCGGGCACAGTCACCGCAAAAAACATTACAGGAGATCAGGCATCTGATCAACACTTATGGCATAAGGGAAATTATTTTTAATGATGATGTGTTTACCTGTAATCAGAAGGCAACAGAAACCCTGTGTGATCTGTTGATTGAAGAAAAAATCTCTATTACATGGAGTTGCAGCACCCGGATCAATCTTGTTACGCCTGCGCTTCTTAAGAAAATGAAAAAGAGCGGTTGTATCTCCGTTGGTTATGGTATTGAGGCCGGAGACGTTGATATTCTGCAGCAGGTCGATAAAGGGATTTCTATTGAAAAGGCAAAAGAGGCGATCAGGTGGACTAAAGAGGCAGGGATTGAGACACGGGCTTTTTATATTTTTGGCTTTCCCGGAGAGACCCGGAAAAGCCTGAATAAAACCCTTGCCCTTGCCCTTAAATTGAATACCGATTTTGCCATGTTTAATATTGCAATTCCTCTTCCCGGTACTGCCATGTACGATCAGGCCAAGGCCGAAGGACTTCTCCAATATGACGGTATGGAACTGTATGACAGAACAGATGGCCCCCATCCTCTGATCCGGCTTAAGGATGTTTCAGAGAGCGAACTGGTGTCATTTTACCGTGACGCCTACAAGAGCTATTACTTGCGGCCACTATACATTCTACGCCAGCTTTTAGGTATCCGGTCATTGTATGACATACGCCGTTACGCTAAAGGCCTGGTCTCTTTTTTAAACTGGTCCAGTGGAACATGAACAAGGATTCCAATATTTCAAATCAGACCTTTCCGGAGGATACTATAGATGAATAATGCCCAGATACTTCTCCTTGATCTTCCCTTTGCTTCTGAAACAGCGCCCGAAGAGGTTAAGGAATACCTGTGGTCAAAGTACAATATGGCCCTTGTGGCCTTAGGGACTTATATCAAAGAATATTCAGACTATGACGTTACTTTGGTGAATATGATCAGAGATGCCAGGGCAAATAGCGAGTTACTGCATCGGCTCCGGCATAATCCTCCGGCCATTGTTGGTATTACTCTCTATACTTATAGTTTATTCAATGCCTACAGGATGATAACTACCATCAAAAAAGAATCTCCGGGAACTCATATCTGCGTGGGAGGTCCCCATGTTAACATGTATCCTTTGGAGACCATTGAATTAAAAAATATAGATTCAATCGTTCTGGGTGACGGTGAAGTGCCTTTTCTTGAGATTTGTGAGCAGGTAATTGAGACTGGGCGGTTGGATGATAAGCATCTTCCTTCAGGTGTTTATACTAAGAAAAGCATTCCCTCCGACGGTGTTTGGAAACCCTATGTGTTTCCGAATCTTAATGAATTACCGGTACCCGATCTAAGCCTGCTGGGTGACTATAAAGGCTACAAAGATTTTTTGCTGGATAAAACCACAGGACTTCTGACCAGTTCAAGGGGATGTCCGAATCACTGTCATTACTGCTGGTCAGAAAAATCCCATTACCGATCATTATCAGTGGATCGGGTGGTTCATATGATGCGGTGCTATAAAGACCTGGGCGTCGGCTATATTGAATTCTGGGATGAAACCTTTAACACCAGCCATAAACGATTGGAGGCGTTTGCAGATGCACTTGAAAAAGCCGACCTTGGACTTACATGGTCTATTCGGGGCGCTGTGGTTAATCATGTCCCTTTGGAAACGCTTGCCAGACTTAAACAAACCGGGCTGATTCTGATGCAGTTCGGACTCGAAACAGCATCACCCCGCTTGCTTAGTTTTTTAAATAAAAAAACTTCCCGGGAAAAAATAGAGAAGGCTTTTGAAACCTGCAAACAGGTCGGTATCCGGACTGTTGCGAATCTGATGCTGAATATTCCCGGCCAGACCCGGAAGGAAATGTTTGATGATTTTAGTCTGCTAAAGAAAATACGGCCCACCTATGTCAGTTTCAATATCTATAACTGGGCACCGGAGACGACATTGTATAAAAATGCGGTCAAAGACAGGACACTGGCAACCGATTTCTGGCGTGATTATGCAAAAAACCCCATGGGTATTGAGCCGGTTACTCACCCGGAGACAGAGGTTCCCATGACGGAAGTATTTAAACTTCGCTCCAGGTTTGTTTTACGTTACTATTTCAATCTCCGTTACATGGTTAATTATATAAAGATGATAGAGCTCTCCGAACTGCGTCGGGCCTCCCGAATTGCATTCTTTCTTGTAAGAAACTGGCTGGTAACACGATTTTCAACGGAAAAGGGCCGGTAAATGTCAGAAAACAGTAGTGAATTAAAAGATATACTCTACGAATTTGAAGGGCACTTGTCTGTAGCATCCCGTTGTGTAAAGTTGCCGGAAAACAGGATCGATGATGTTTTTACTTATATTGAAAATCATCTGTCCAAAAAAATTTCAGCTATTCTGAAGACTGATGCCATCAATCTGAAAGTGATGTTCAGTGAGTTGGTTAATCGGGATGTTCAAACGCTTGCTGTGATGCCAAGTTGTGATTTTATTCTGGAGAACCTGACTGTTTTTCAGAAACAATTCCATGAAATTATTCTTATTGATAATTTTAAAAAAGGAAGAATCTGCAATGGTATCAAAATAATTGATCAAGACGAGTTCAACTCCCGAACCGGTACTGTTGATGCCTTTCTTGTATCGACAAGTGATCCGGCTGTACAGACACTTTTTCTTGAAGGTATCCCTCAGGATCGTGCAATTGTATACGAAACTTTTGCAGACGAGGTCTCGAATCGTAACTGTGCCCGAAGATCATTTGACCGGGTAAAGGTTATTATTGAGCAAATAAGACAATCACCAAAGGCATTGGTTGTTTTTGGCATTGTCTACTACAATAATTATACGCCAATGTTTCAGATGTTACAAAAGAAGGGGTATGATATTTTTATTATCGGTGCTCAACCGGAGCACATACATCCCCCTTATAGTCATACGAATACGTCAATAGATGATGCAGCTCCATTTGCAGAAAGGCATTATGTTGCTTTTTATGAGATGCTATATCTTCTGAAATATATGGACAAAGGGATGTTGTGGATTACAGCGGAGGCTTTTTGTTTCTTTCACGGTGATGTACACCAGATGATCATCAGAGGCTATGCGTTTACAGCTGCAGTGATGCGCATGGCACGTATCCCGACAGTTTTGGGCCTTACAGATATCATTGCTCCCTTTGTAAAACAGGAGACAGAAGATGAGCTGGTCGGTGTTTACACCGAAGCTCTTCGCAATGCATCAGGTATTGTACTGAGTGCAAATACTGAAGAGGCAGGTGAATTTTTAATGCAGTCTGTGGCTTTGGAGAAACCTGTGACTACCTTTCTGAGGTACAACTATGAGGCCCATGAACTTGAAGTGAAAAAGAAGGACGGTTTTCATGTGGTCATGATGTGGGGATTTATAGAAAAAAACAGTTATATCAGGCAAACGAGACCTCAGGTGAAATTGATGTTGAATAAGGGGATTCACATCCATTATTATTCGGATGATCCCGAAACAAAAAAGTTTTTTGATTCGTTGAATCGTAATGAAAAAAAATACTTTCATCTTCATACCTTTATCAGTGATCAACAGTCGTTGATGCGGGAAATCAGTAGCTGCCATGCCGGCTGGCTGGTCCACAATACACAGGCGCTTGTGGACAGGATGAGTGGGCTTAAGTCTACCTTTCTTCGCGATCTTTTTTATATGTTCCATCTGACAACCGTTCCCAGCAGTGCTCTCCTTTTTGGGGCGGCCGGAATCCCGATGTTTATCAACAGGAGCATGCAGGGATTGCTTCAGGAGTTCCAGCCTGAATTTTTTATACCTCTGGAAATTTCTGAGATCAATAATCTGGAAAATATTATACGTGGAAAAGACTGGGACACTATTTTTAAAGCCACATATGCCGGAAGAAACAATTTTACGGTAGAAACGAACATAGAGAAACTTATTACTTTTTTTGATACATTGAAGCCGGAAATGCTATGACCACGATATTGTTTCTTATTATTGTCGCCTTTGCCGTTACCCTTACTCAGTTATGGGATGCACGGGCTGAGTATGCTTCTCCCTTGCAGGGAGCTGAGAGGTTTAGCTCATGGTGTATTCATCATGATGAGAAAATCATGATTTCGGATTGCCGTTACTATTTTTTGCGTCAGAATGCCGATATCAGTATTCATGATTACAGGCCCTATCCTGTTTCCGCAGCATTTGGTCTGGCCGGTCCGGCCCTCGCTGCAATAGGTCTGAAACGGTTTGGATTGAACAATGTTGGATTAAGAGTTGTGTTTATCCTTTTGGCGGGAGTGACGAATCTGTTATGCGTTTTTTCTTTTCAGACTCTTTCCCCCGGTATTGTCGGTACCTGTATTGGGATAATTTATCTGCTAAGCTATTGTAATTTTCTATTGACCCGACATGCTGTTCTTGAAAATGTGCTGACATCTCTCTTGTGCGGCATCCTTTGTCTTTATATCCATTATCCTCTGTTTTTTATGGGAAATTTGTTTTGGATTGCATTTTTAACGGGAACAGCACTTCTGTTTAAGCCCAATTATGCCATTTACGGCTATACACTGCTTTTTGTGACGGCACTGATCGATCCTGTTGGCCGGTCCGGATTACCGGGCATGTTTTATGGGGCTTTGGCAGGAATTCTCTTTTTTGAGGGGGGGCAGTTGGTGATTCTTTATAGGTACGGCATTGCCCGCTGGCGTTATTATAATCTCCTGAGTGCATTTAAACAGCAGTCTGGCCGGAATGTCGAACTATTGCAAAAATTCATACCGTCGGGATGGTGGGCTTTTCCTGAATATCTGATACATTTTGCCGAATGGTTCTTTTTCCCATGGGGAGGCAAACGATTTTTTAAAGGACGAGTTGCTTTAGTGTTGTCTCTTCTGGCTGTTCTTATGATCGCTTTTAGTCTGATTTCCGGAATGCACCGTGCCGGGTATGTTATCATCATTTTTACTCTGATTTATCTGGGACTATCGGCAACCATGTTTTTCTTTTTAAAGCGGGCGGTCTCCTTATTTCCACTTATGCTGATGCTTATGTGCCTCGTCTGCCAGTCCTTTGCTGATGCTTATCTTTTCATATTTCCAGGTGGCGGCAGCGTTATCCGTGTCGTCTGCCTGCTCGCTGTTCTCATTTATCTGCTAACTCAGTTACGTGTGATTGTCCGTTTTCCTGCATTTCGGTCCCATGGTGTTGAAGCGAACAGTCAGGCTCTTGGTCGGGATATACCTGAAGGTTCAGTAGTCTACGCCCACTGCTATGCCTATCGCTTTTTCTGGCAGGTCGAACGTCAGCGTTTAATGTCCTGCGCGGATGATTCAATGGATAATCAGATGGTGTTGAAATGGGCGATAGACGAAAATGCCCGCTACCTCCTGTTTTCATCAAGAGGGGGAAATATCGATTTTTCTAAAACAGACTTCTTCGGTATCATCCGCCTTGTTAAAAATTATGAAAATACAGACACAGATGCAGATGTATTTGATGAGTATGCTCTGTTTGAGATTAAAAATTTTGAAAGTGCTGAAATGGTTCCGGCTGTCCCGGGATTGACATCAGAGTGTCAGGATCTGTCCCGAATAATATCTCAGCTAAATTGGATTGCTGAATCATGGAAGTTTTGTAAACGAACCGGATTGACTCTTGAATTTCTTGAGATGGATCTACAAATGTTGAAGCGTTTGATGGAATGCCTTAATTTTTTTTCAGATACGACAGCCGGAGTCCTTTCTGATGTTTATCATGTCCTGAAAGGAGGAGATATGTCAGTTCCTTTACTGAATGATTTTGGTGAGGACCTTTTGTTTTATCTTGCTGAAAAAGAAGAACTGTTTGACAGGGTAATAACGATGATCGAAAAAGGTGGCTACCAGCTGCATAGCTCAGACTGGTATTGCACTATAGGTGATCATTATGCCGGGAATGATATTAAAACAGCCACGGTGTGGTATCAGAGATACCTTCTGGAAACAGGACATACAAGTTATAAATCAGAGTTCTCTGCATTATTTAAGGAAAACCTTAGAAAAGTCTATGTACGTGCCAGTGAATTGAAATCATCGGGACATTACCAACTTGCAAAGGCGTTATTTTTACTTCTTGAGAACCATGAATTTCAGCTTTGGGGAGTGTATTTTCATCTTGGAGAAATTTCTGTCGCAGAGGGAAAACATGACAAATCGAAAAACTATTTCAAAAAATGTCTCAGACAAAAACCTCAGCATAAAAAAGCCAGGCAATATCTTTCAGAATATAATCACTGATTATTGTTGATATTATAAAAGAGCATTAAACATAGGTTTATCACTAATATAGTGCGTGAGGATTATGCATCAATCAGGAACGTCGAATAGCAAGGACTATGGAATAGTGCAAACAAAAAAGCTGGCGTTTATTCAGCCAAATATTGATGACGGAAATTTAATTCCCCCGTTAGGGGTTCTGATTATGGCTGCGCTTATGGAGGCAGAAGGCTGGGAAGTTGCATTCTTTGATGAACGTGTTAACAGCAATGTCATTAAGGACGTTATCGACTTTGCTCCGGCAATTATTGGTATTACTGCAGTTACAGCTTCTGTTTTGAGAGGCCGTGAACTCGCGGAGTTGATTAAGGCCACATTGCCCGAATCCATCGTTGTGTTTGGTGGCCCACATCCTACAGCAATGCCCGAGGAAGTGGTCCGCTGGGATGCGGTAGATTTTGTCGTTATTGGAGAAGGTGAACGCACCATATGTGCCTTGGGTGAGTGGGTTATAGGGGGGATGTTGGATGATGCGTTACGGGATATCCCCAACGTATGCTATGTCGAGGAAAATCATGTTATTCATAATACGCTTATACCATTTCTTGAATCTAAGGAATTGGATTCATTGCCGTATCCGGCTTTTCATCTCTTGGATTTAGAAAAGGTTTTCAAATATAACAGGCATGGATTATTTAAAAAAGGAAATAGAGTGTTGCCAATTATGAGTAGTCGTGGCTGCCCTCAATTATGTACATATTGTTGCCGTGTTATGGGCCGGAGAATGCGGTGCCGAACGGTGGAGTCCTTAATACACGAGATGGACCACCTTATTAATGTATTCAATGTTAATGAAATATGGTTTGAAGACGATAATTTCACAGCGAATAAAGTATGGGCCAATGCTGTCCTTGATGCAATCATCGAAAAAGATTATGGCATCCCAATAAAATTTGCAAATGGTATCCGCGCTGATGGCGTCGATGAAGGCTTATTACGGAAAATGAAGAGGGCAGGATGTTATGCTATTTCATTTGGTATAGAGTCAGGGTCACCGCATGTTCTTGATTTAATGCAGAAGAAATTATCGTTAGATAAATCAATAGAGAATATCATGATAGCAAAGAAGTTGGGATACTTAGTCGGGTCAAATATGATCCTTGGCTATCCTGGCGAGACCTTAGCGGATATTGAAGAATCAATTGCATTTTTTATGGGGTTGGATCTTGACAGTATGGCCGCTGTTAATTTGATTCCATTTCCCGGGACAGTGGCACGTGATATTTGTGAAGAGAAAGGATATTTGACAGAAGAAGCGAAGGATTGGAATAACTATATATTTGATATTAAAACGCCCCGAATTTTAATAGAGACAGAACTTGTAGACAGGCATACATTGATTAATAAGCTCAATAAAGTGTATCGGAAAATGTATTTTAAGCCGGGACGTTTGCTGAAACTCTTCAGGCATATGACGGTGAGTGATTTTGTTGCTGGCATAAAAATCATGAGTACAAAAATAATTCCTAAGTGACTGGCAGGGTTGATTGCTTTTATATTAAATCAAGGGTCACATTTTGATAATTTTTACTATTCATAGGCTTCATATTATCGGAATAGACTTTGTCTAAAAATTTAGTATCTACCAATTCCAACGGAAGAATATTATGCTGATTTACATTCATATCCTTGAGGAAAATATTCTTCCAGGTCAGGTACTAAGCGCGTGGAACCCTGAACAAATTGATGGATGGATGAAAGGATATTGGAACGGAAAAACTTTTTCAAAAAAGTTTTCCTATGAGATTTGTAACTTTACCCCGAACCGACCCGAAAAGAAAATTCATTCGAAAGCTTCCATAGATAAAATCAAAGAAGAAAATCAAAGAATAAAATCAGCTGGATATGGAATTGTACCATTATGCCCAAACTGTTTATGACGATCAGTGGCATTTAATTGATTCTTAAAACAGGTAATTATCGTCTTTTATCCCTTAAAGAAAAAGGATTTATCCGATGATTCAAATTAAAGAACCCATAAAAAATTTTTTACTGAGTATTATCATCCCGGTTTATAATGAGAAAGATACAATTATCGATATTCTGGACGCAGTGTCTGCAACACCGTATTCCAAGGAAATTATTATCGTTGATGACGGTTCCATGGACGGTACGCGGGATATTCTCGCCGGCGTTACCCTGCCGGAAGTGAAAATTTTTCTTCATGAAAAAAATGTAGGCAAGGGTGGGGCTTTGCAAACGGGTATCTCTAAAGCCACGGGAGATATTATCCTGATTCAGGATGCGGACCTTGAGTATGACCCTTCAGAATATAGCGTTCTTCTCAGGCCGATCCTGATTGGAAAAGCAGATGTGGTTTACGGAT
>JQIA01000906.1_pt1 | contig 15673 bp, 11 predicted proteins | sample 811431 | NCBI WGS metagenome assembly JQIA01 (sample SAMN02998118, study PRJNA258478) | marine sediment metagenome | biome: marine; feature: seafloor; material: sediment; isolation source: oil-polluted sediment collected from 3 locations (0.5 km, 0.7 km and 0.9 km)... | place: USA: Gulf of Mexico ... | reverse complement strand
AAGCAAGAAGAGAAGCAAGAAGAGAAGCAAGAAGAGAAGCAAGAAGAGAAGCAAGAAGAGAAGCAAGAAGAGAAACAAGAAGAGAAACAAGAAGAGAAACAAGAAGAAGCTCATGTTATCGAAATAGATTCAGATAAGTTTGAAGATACTCCGGCGATTGAAGTAACAACTCCGGCCCCTGAAGAACGTAGCTCTGAAGTAACGCCAGAAACGCTTGCAGAGGTACCAAAAACAGATTTAAAAGACAAATCAGCAACATCGGGTGGGGACAAATTCCCCAAAGGCCTGAATAATAGAAAAAAAATCTATATTTCTATTATAATCGCTATAATTTGTGTTTCCGTTACTATTCCGTTGGGGGTTAGTTATTACCAAAAAGCTAAAGCAGCCAAAATAGAGAGAGAACGCCTTGATCACCTTGAGGCACTTAAAAATGAATTTATTTCAAATGAATCAATGATTGTTGAAAAAATACGGAGCACCATATCCCGCAAGTCTTTTTCTGAAGCGGAAAATATGATTTCTGTGTATGATATTGAATCGCTGCAGGACAACCTTGTTAATATAAAAAAATATCTTAAAGAGATTAAATTATTTGAAGTCATAAAAAAGGTTCCGGGAAGTGAATACGGGGAAAATTATAATTTATTTGTTGATATTTTAAAGTTAAACCCCTCAAGTAAAAAATATAGAACAAAACGGAATTATTATAAGAAGAAATTCGCAGCAAGTGAATACAAAAAAGCTTCAAAGTATTTAAGGAAAAGAAAAAGAGACTATAAGGCTTTAAATATAGCCATAGACCAATGTGTAACCGCAGTCGACCTGTTTCCTGGAGATAAGAATTATTCCAGGCTCTTAAAACAACTTAAGACAAAAAAACTTCAGTTTTATGATGGGAACGATAAGATTGTTATGGCTGTTATGGATAATGGTATGGGGGGGAAATTATTTTCCGGACAGAGAAAGCTTACTGTATGGCTTAAAAATATCAGCAATGAAGACGTTTATATTAATGTTCAGTATTTTTCAATGATCGGTAAAAATAAAAAAAAATACTCGTACAGCAATATGGGAAGGGAATTTAAAGGGCGATTGGCACCTGGAGAAAAGACTCGGGGCGAACTCTATTTTAAAACCCGCTACAAACCTTATAAGGTGATTTTTTCACATCTTGTATGTGGTGAAATTTCAAGGGAATTTCCATAGAAGACTGCTCAGGTATTAAACCTGAGCTATTATTTTAAGGGCTTTGTCATATTCATTAGGATATAGGTTTGCCGGTATATGATCATTGCCCTTTGATTGGAAGATCATATATATGGCGCAGGCATCTTTGCATGAATAACAGTATTTTTCTTTATATCTATTGGCGATTGATTCAATTTTGATTTCAGAAATAAAAAATTCGCAAAATGCGAGACGTTCACATATCTCTTGTTGAGACATCGGAGGTCCTCCTCTTTTCTCATGCGGGCGCTTTGAGCAGACGTTAGCCCTTGTTTGTATTTTAAGAAAAATTACTAAAAATATAAAGGATTTAAAATGAAATTCTATATAAGAAATTGATAGCTTATAATATCATGATAATTAAAAAAAGAATATATATATATTTACAAGGTTTCGTCATTGAAATAATATAATAAAGTATAAATAATCATATTGAACAGTTCAGGCAGGTGACATAGTGAAACAGATAACCCGGAAAAAAATAAAAAATACGCTCATATATATTGGAATCGTTGTTTTTATAAAAATACTTCGAACAATGAATCGCGAGCTATCGATCACGTTTATGCGTTATATCGGGAGACTTGCTTTTATTTTTGCCCGGCATGAGCGGAATAATATGACAAAACATCTTACTCTGGCATATGGGGATGAAAAAAGCAGTCGAGACATTAACGATTTGGGTAAACGTGTGTTTTTAAACCTTTCAGCGTGCACTGCTGATGCAGTAAGGTTGCCTGTAATGACTGCAGATGGATCAATCGACAAAATTGTAGAAACTGAAAATTTTGATAAATTCAAGCAATATGTTGCCAATGGAAATGGTGTTATATTGATGACGGGGCATTATGGGAACTGGGAACTTATGGGGACCTGGCTGGTCAGGCATGGTATCAACCTTAAGGTCGTTGCCAAAAAAGCATATGATTCAAGGCTGGATAAACTCATAGTTGATTATAGAAATCAGGCTGGATATGCAAATACAGCAAGAGGTAATGCGGTTAAGGCAGTTGTTCAGGGATTATTGAATGGCGATGTATATGGCCTGTTGTTTGATCTGGATACAAAAGTAAAAGGTGTGTTTGTCGATTTTTTTGGAAGACCTGCCCATACAGCAATAATACCGGTTGTTCTGTCAGAAAAAATTGGTTCTCCGGTTGTTCCGGTATTTATAAAACTGAATAAAGATTTTACATATAAAATCATGTGTTTTGATGCACTTGAATTTGTTGATACCGGTGACAAGGAAAAAGATATAGTTACAAACACCCAGATCTGTTCTGACTTTTATGAAAAGATGATACGCCGTTATCCTGAACAATGGATATGGATGCATAAAAGGTGGAAAAAACAACCACCCCGGATAAAAGCTGCCTGAGGTCAGTAATGTCGCAAGTATTTTTTACACGATGTCAGGCGAAATTTGTGAGATGGTTTAGTAAAATAAAAAAAAATCATGATTTGTGAAGTGTATCACATACAGACTGATTATATTCTTATACTATGGTAACTGTAAGTCAGTTGACAATTATAGTTATGATTTATTGATAATGATTTTTAGTTGATATTTGTATAGTGAGTATTCTTTTGTTTTGTAGAATATTATTGGAAAAAGAAATTATTTATGGTAGAAGATACAAGTATGTTCCGTTCTATCAATCTTTAAGTATAATGAGAATTTGAATGAAATTTGTTTAAGCAATGCAGTTGTAAGAGGCTGATTTATTGGTGTAAACCAATTTTGTATTCTTATTCTCCGGGGGCATTATGAAAAAAAACTTAAACAATCTGCTTTTTATTACTTTTTTAATGTTGATATTTACTACAGTATGTACTGCAGATGAATATGCCGATTATCTCCAATCACAAAGTGAGTCATTTCAGAGCTATAAAGATGAAAGAGACTCGGAGTTTATGGGGTTTTTAAAAGAACAATGGGCTGAGTTCAAGGTTCACCAGGGTCTTAAACGGGACACAAAGCCAAAACCAAAAAAATTGCCTGTTGCAAAACCATTAAAATCAGAACCTGTTTTAATCGAAAAAAGTAAACCCGTTAAAAAAATAGTCATTCCCGAATATGTTTCCACTAAAAAGGATGTAATAATTCCTGAACCAAAGGAAACAAAACCGGTAGCTGTTAATATCAGGTTTTACAGTGCTGATTTGAAATTATACGGTGCCTTTGATTTTCCTGGAGACATTAACAGGCCTGTTAACAAAAAATTGATTATGGACTTTTGGGATACGATGAGTAAGGTCGATTATGATTCAATTCTTTCTCAATCAATGACCTATAAAAAAACATTGAAGTTAAATGATTGGGGATACCATCATCTCCTAAACCGTTTTGGCATGAAAATCTTTTCTATGGATAAAAACATGGCAAATCTGTTTGTATGGTTTATGTCTTCAAAGTCAGGCTATGAATCAAGAATTGGATATGATCAAACACATATTTACTTGTTGATGCCTTCACGAAACAGGCTCTATGGCGTTCCGTTTCTTACATTAAAATCCAGGAAATATTATTCAATTTCATTTGATGCAAAACCTGTGAAGTTTAAATCCTTGTTTACCTATAAAGGAAAATACCCAAAGGCTGACAAGCTTATGGATTACAGAATTTTAACGTCGCCTGAATTGAATAAAACGATGAAGAACAGAGTATTGAAATTTAAGTATCGTCAAAAAAATTATGCTGTTCCGACTCAGTATAATAAAAATCTTGTAAATTTTTATAAGTATTATCCCCAGACAAATATTAAAGTCTATTTTGATGCATTGATTTCTCAGGAAACCCAATATGCTTTAATTAAATCATTAAAGCCTGTTGTTCAGAATAAAACAGAAGCGGAAGCCGTCAATATTCTTCTTCGATTTGTTCAAAAAGCATTTAAATATAAGACGGATGATGTACAATTTGGCAGGGAAAAGTATCTTCTTCCTGAAGAGACCCTTTTCTATCCTTTTTCAGATTGTGAAGATCGCTCAATTTTCTTTGCCTTTCTTGTGAAAAAACTTGTTGGTCTGGATGTTGTAGGACTTGATTATCCAGGGCATATCGCAACAGCAGTAAAATTTAGTAATAATTTCCCCGGTGATTATGTTGTCAGAAATAACAAAAAATATATGGTATGCGATCCCACGTATATAAATTCAAGACTTGGGATGGCAATGCCGAAATTTAAAAAGGTTAAACCTGAAATAGTTCGAATAAGTTCTTTGTAAAAAATTATAAAGAATCTGGAATAATAATTGTAATGGTGTTTTTAAATGACGTTAATTGAAAGAGGAGAAATCAAAATGAAAAAAGCGTTAGTTCTTATGGCAGTACTGGCAATTGGTTGTGTAATGTTTGCAGGCTGTAAATCTGCTGAAACAAAAAAAGATTCAGATCTTCCTGCATGGGTTATGAGCCCCCCTGAAGGTGGTCTCAGTGCAGCCGGTTCAGCTGAGATGGGCGGAGCCGGTTTTGGTTTTGCAAAAAATGAAGCAGCTGCTAATGCAAGAAATGAGCTGGCATCAAGCCTTAGTATCAAAGTTAAAAGAATGTTTAAAAATTTCGTTGAAACAACTGGTGTTGGGGATCAGCAGACTGTTGATAAGGTAACATCTGATGTTTCAAAGCAGGTTGCAAAAGTTGAACTTACAGGTTCTGTTATTAAGAAAGTTGAAAAAATTGACAATACAGTATGGGTTCTTGTTGCTGTTCAGCCAGAAGTTGCAGCTCAGGTTGCCGGCGAAATGAAAAAAGCAGCAATGACAAGTTTCAAAAATGATAAAGCTCTATGGCAGAAATTTCAGGCTAAAAAAGGCCATGAAGAGCTTGAAAAAGAAATCGAAAAAGAATTTGGTGCAATGTAATCAGATTTTTTAAAGATTTTTCAGTAAAAAATTGATTCAATAAAAGTCAGGATGGATTATTCCATCCTGACTGCTTTTTTTTTATTTGGGGGAGTTAAGGTGAAAAAATATTTATTAGTATCAATCATTATATCATTATTCCTGATTTCATGTGTTTCAATACCGCGTGGGGCCGGTAAACCGTCCTGGGTAAACGGTTCCTCAGTCTCTAATAAAGTTGCCGGTATCGGCATTTGTGGAACCCATGTGAACGGGAAAACTGCACAAAGAAAACTCGCTATCAAACGGGCAATTGATGAAATTGCATCACAGCTCGGTGTAACTGTAGACAATGTTACATTAATGGAAACAATCGGCACAAGCAGCGGAGCAAGTACGTCTGTTGAGAGTTACAGTCTTCAGTCTGTAGATGGTAAAGTTGTTGCTGCAGTTATTAAAGGTACATGGCAGGATCCTAAAACTAATGAATTATACATATGGATGGTAACCAGATGATAAAACATTTTATGGGCATGCGTGTTGTAGCAGTTTTTATATTTGCATTTGCGATAACAGTTTTTTACTCACCGGTTTTCTCTGATGAATTTGAAGATATGATGGCTGGTGAAATGGGTGAGTTCGACAGCCAGAAGCAAGAATTTCAGTCATATCAGGAACAGATTGCCTCAGAATTCGGGGAGTATAAAAAAATTGTCGATCAGGAATTTAAAAAATATAAGAAAGAAATTCTTGAACACTGGGATAAACCAGAGGTGACAGGAAAGAAAAAATTTGTTGAGTATTCTCCTGATTTTAAAACAAAAAAAGTCGTTGATTATGAAAATGAAACAATTGAGTTGAATATTATTGTTCCAAAAGGTGAGAGCCAAAAAAAGATAAATAAAAGAATTGATAATCAATTATCCGATCTTCTTACAGAGAACAGTAAAACAGCTTATAATCGAGACCAGTTGACTCAAAATATTGAGAAAAAACTGGATAAGAATGTTAAAAATTTAAAAAAATCTATTGTTAAAGGAGTCCCAATTATTGCTGATGCCCTTATTGGTACAGCAACACCGATAAAACAGCAGGTTGATTCTACTGTGAAAAAATTGAGGCAAACTGAAAAAAAAACACAAAAACTTGCGCCTAAAACTGCCGATTCAGAAGTCGTAACTGTAAAGATTAAGTTACCATCCGGAACGATGGCAAAAAAAGCAGGGACATATTTAAATACAGTTAAAAAATATGCAAAGAAACGAAAAATTGATCCAGCTCTGCTTCTTGCTGTTATGCAGACAGAGAGTGCTTTCAACCCAATGGCCAGATCATATGTTCCGGCATATGGTTTAATGCAGATTGTACCAAGAAGCGCAGGGCTTGATGCTTCAGAGTTTGTTTTTGGGAAACAGAAACTATTGTCACCGTCATATCTGTATAATGGAGAGAATAATATCAGGATGGGAGCGGCCTATCTCTATATTTTGAATTACAGATACTTAAAATCGATTAAGAACGATACCAGCAGACTTTATTGTGTGATAGCTGCATATAATACCGGCGCCGGGAATGTCGCCCGGGCATTTACCGGAAAGACGAATATCCGAAAAGCAGCAAAAAAAATTAACGCGATGTCACCGGAAAAAGTCTATAAGCATTTGCTGAGGAAATTGCCCCATGCTGAAACAAAACACTATGTGAAGAATGTGAGAAGCAGAATTAAACTTTATAAATAAATACAGGCCTGGAAATTAAATGTTATGATAAAACAATTTATTGCCATATCATGTGTGGTTTTAATCTCTTCATGTATGCTGTTAGGACGCTCAATGAATGTCGAAATTGGCGTGAATTTTGACAAACTGAGTATCGACAGCTATGCTATTCTTCCCTTTGCAGACAAGCGGCATGGTGTAAAACAAAAACTTGGATACAGTCCTGCTGATGTAATGACTGATGCGTTTGAGACGGCTTTTATCGGTACCGGTAACAAGGTTGTTGACAGACGTGATATTGATAGTGCACTGGATGAATTAAAGTTTTCCCACAGTGGTGATGTCAATTCTGAACAGATAAAGCAGATTGGTAAGCTGACCAATTCCGATGTTATCGTAATTGGTAAAATCAGGCAGTTTCAAAATGCTGAGTTCAAAAATAGAACAAAACCGGAAAAGCCATCAAAATGTACAACAATCAGTTATTCAGTAAAAGCTGTCCATGTTGAAACCGGTGAACTTTTGTGGACCGGCTCTTTTACAAAATCGACAGGGATTACAGAAGAGATCCTCTATGGCTGTAAATGTGAAGTGATAAAATATGCAGATAAAGCTGCGCGTGATGTGGTAAAGAAAATTATCAAAAAGACTGCCGCGAAGATTAAAAAATCTAAAAAGTAAAAGGCATTGAAATTTAATGTTTGTTAAAGGGCTGTCTGTATGAATAGAGAAAAACTGATTGTTATCTTTGCCACAATTTGTATTATATTATTTTCCGCTTGTATTTCATCTCAGCAATATCAACCCAAACTCCCATTATGGGTTCTTTCGCCTCCTTCAGGAGGTATCAGTGCTTCAGGGTCAGCACAAATTGGTCCTTCAGGGTTATCATTTGCAAAAAAAAAAGCTGAAGCAAATGCACGTGATGAACTTAGAAGAAGTCTGGGGGTCCGAATAAAAAATTTGATTAAGAATTTTACTGAATCATCAGAAATTGGCGATGACCGGTTTATTGATTATATTTTTACCTCAGTCTCGAAACAGATTGCAACAATAGATTTTTCTGGTGCTGTCACAAAGAAAGCTTATATTTTTGAAGAGACAATTTATGTATTAGTTGCTCTTCAGCCTGAAGTTGTTTCACAGGTTACTAATGCAGTGTATTCAACAGGGCTTGCTGTTTATAAAAAAGACAAACCTCTATGGCAAAAACTACAGGCGAAATCCGGTCAGACTGCATTAAAGAATCAGATAAATTCGGAGTTTGGTGTTAAGCCAGTACTGGTTAACGTTCCTGAACCAACAAAACGTCCGGTTCGTAAAAAAAGAGTTTACGCAAAAAAAAAAATTGTAAAAAAGAAATCATATTCTAAGCCAAAAAAAACTGTTGCTGCCAGAACTAACCCCAAACCTTCGATAGCGATAATTTCCCCAGTCATAAAAGGCCGTGAATACAGTCAATCAAATAAAAGTATTTTGATTTCCGGGAAGATTAATGATGCTACCGGTGTTGCTGAAGTGCTTGTTAATGGCAAAGAGGCGTACCTTGATGGTAAAGGTAATTTTTCAATAAATCAGTTGTTGAGAATCGGAAACAACAGAATAAAGATCACAGCGACAAACCTTGATAATATACAATCTGAGAAAACGTTTATTGTTAATAGAAAAAAAAGACAAAAGCCAGTTATGGTCCAGGCTGAGCAGGCACAAACAAACTCTAATTATTCAAACCCCCGGCAATGGTATAAAAAACAATATGCGCTGGTAGTAGGAGTGAATAAATATAAAAATCAGAATATTCCCAGACTCTATAATGCTGTAAATGATGCAAATGCAATTTATACAATTTTTAAAGAGGCCGGTTATGAGGCCATCCTGCTGCAGGATGAACAGGCAACCAAAAAAAATATTACCAAATCAATACGCCAGTTCAGTAAGAAGGTTGCCAAAGGTGATTCGTTTATTTTTTATTTTGCAGGTCATGGTCAGGGGATCACACTGGAAAATGAAGAACGAGTCGGCTATATAGTCCCATATGATTCCAGTATTGCGTTAAACTCAAATGACCCGATTGAATATGATGAAGAAGCGATCAGTATTGGAAATTTAAAAAAATACAGTAAAAATATTAAAGCAAAGCATGTCGCATTACTTCTTGACAGTTGTTTTGCCGGCCTTGCAATGAAACGAAGTATTAAATATGTTAAAACATATGATTTTGAATATTATAATGACCTGTTAAGTAGAAAGTCGATCAATATTCTGACTGCCGGAGATGATCAGCCGGTAAGTGATGGCGTTAGAGATCATTCACAGTTTACCCAGGCATTAATTGATGCATTGAACAGAAAAAGCATTGATATGGAAGATCGTGATGGCTTTGCAACATTTAATGAGCTGGCGATCTATGTGAAAAATAAAGTTGAAAAAGTAACGGGGCGTAGACAAAGACCCCAGTTTGACAATTTAAGTAACGATGATGGTGATTTTATCTTTAAAATCAGGCATTTTTAACTGATATTATTGTTGCTCAGTTTTATTGCTATGCTTTTTGAATAGTGCCTGCTGCAGATTCAATCTGGCTTTTTCCATCAGAGGATCAAGCTCAACCGCTTTTTTAAATGCCCTTATCGCATTATCCAACTCATCTGTATATGCATAGGCTATCCCGATACAGTTAAAAGCGACCGCTGAAGTATTATCATTTTTCGCGGCATACTGGTAGTAGGAGAGTGCTTCTCTGTATTTTTTCATCTCAATGAGTATATTGCCATACAACAGATTTCCATTCACATGTGACTTATTCTTCAAAAGCAGTTTAATGAGATATAATTCGGATTCTTCATATCGTCCTAAGTTATTGAGGGTTACACTGAGGTTGTAAAATAAATCTGTAGGTATTTTATCAGTAACCGAAAGTGCTTTTTTATATGTATCTATGGCTTTAAATGGTTGATTTGTTGCAACATAAATGTGAGCAATAGTTATATAGGCATTTACATAATCGGGTTGGATACGTATCACGTTTGTTAAGTAGCCTAAGGCCTTTTGATTCATGGATAGTTTCGAATATAAGAGGCCCGTGTTGTAATTTGCTTCAACATTATCAGGGTCGTTTGCTAAAATTACTTTCTGATGGTTTAAAGCTTCCGGTAATTGTTCTTTAACAGCAAATCCTGCGGCCATATTCTGGTGGAACAGAGAGTCATATCCAACAATTGACTCGGCATGTTTGAAAATTGTAATGCTGTCCTTCCAGTGTCTGGATTGAAATCTTGATGTAACAGAAAAATAAATTACAATAGTTAATAAAAGTACGGCAATAATTTTTGAATCTGTTTTTATTACCGGCTTAAGACTCAACAGACTCCAGGAACAGATTATACATAACCCAATATAGGGAAGATATGCCCAACGATCTGCCATTTCAGGCCATAGTGTTCCCAGCAGAATACCTGAAGATGGAAAAAGAACGCCACCAAACCATAGCCAGCCGATAATTAGATAGGGCCTTTTTTTATAGTTTTTTATGAACAAAACAGTGACGGCAACCAGAAAGAACAAAGCCATTAATGTTTTAATCAAGGGGACAGATGACGGATATGGATAATGGATGGAAAGGTTGAACGGCATAATAAATTTTATGACATATTTTGAATAGGAAACAATCGCATTCGAGATTCTAAGAGAGTATGAGACTGTCTCCGGCAGTGTTTCGTTGGCCATTAATGTTTTTGATAAAAAAGGTGTAATGAACCAGAGCCCTATGCCGATAAACATAGGTATTTTTTCTAATATAAGCCGGGTCCCGATTCGACAAGAGTCAACATATGATGTAAATGTCATTCGATTTAATGGCCAGCAGTCGAAGAGGAGTAGGGCAAACGGAAATGTAACCATAACAGGTTTTGACAGAATGCCTGCGGTAAACAGAAACAATAGATTCAGGTAGCGAATAATACCTGGTTTTTTAGTATAGTAATAGTATGAAAGAAAACCTGAAAGCCAGAAAAAACCAGAGAGGATTGTTTTGCGTTCTGCTATCCAGATAACAGGGTCAACATTAACGGGATGAACTGCAAATATTAATGCAGCAAATGCACTTCTGAATTTAGCGCCCGTCATTTTACACAGCAGGATATAGAGCAGAATTGTATTCAGCAAATGCATGATGATACTTGAAAGGTGGTGTTTTCCCGCGTCAAGACCGTAAAGTTCACAATCGATCATATGGGAAATCCAGGCAAGTGGCTGCCAGTACATACAAATTTCACTGTGAATGCCAAAAGCCCATGAAATACTTTCAAAGTTTATGCCACTTTTTACAGACGGATTATCAGTGACGTATATCGGGTCATCAAAGTTAATGAATTCATAATCCAGAGCTCCGTAATATATAAGACCAATGAGCCCTGAAAAAATAAGAATTATAATTATATCAAAGGAAATGCTGCTTTTTTTTATTTTCAACATACAATCTTATTACTGGTTATTGTTTAGTGATTCAAGGACTAAATAGTTGATGAGAGTAATTGTCCGTTTTTCTTCAAAAACTAATTATAAAACGACCTCAAATTATGTTATGATAATATCCTTGGAAAAAATATACCGTATTAGATGGCGCTGTAAAAAATAGAGTTATGATGGCAAAGAAAAAAGTTCAAGATCAAGGCGCCGCGAATCACGAGGAATGAGGCGTACTGAGATTACGTCGCAATGACAAGGGATACGCGCGCAACGCAGATATAAGACTTTTTACGAAGCCATCCTTCTTTTTTGACAAAATATAGTGGAGGTACCATGGACAAACCTATTGATAACTATTGGAAAAACAGACTGGACACCCTGAAAGAAAAACTTATTGAAAATAATTTTGATGCTTTTGTTGCTGATGATATTGAAGATGCAAAAAATATCGTATTAAATGATATTCTACCCGGCACACAGGCCAAAAGTGTTTCCTGGGGAGGCTCCGTTACTTTTGTAGAAACAAAACTTTATTCAGCTCTAAAAGATGCTGAAGATTTAGATGTTCTGGATACGTACGATAAAAGTTTTACACCGGAAGAAGCAATGGAACGCAGGCGTCAGTCTTTACTGACAGATTTGTATATTACAGGTACAAATGCGATTACAGAGGATGGTGAACTTGTTAATCTTGACATGATCGGAAACAGAGTGGCCGCTATTACTTTTGGTCCAAAGAATGTGATCGTTCTTATTGGTAGAAATAAACTCACTGTTGATACGCATTCTGCAATGGTTAGAATCAAAAACTATGCTGCTCCCGTAAATACGATGCGACTTGATAAACAAACACCTTGTGCCTCAACATCGTTTTGTCATGATTGTAAGAGCCCTGATCGAATCTGTAACAGCTGGGTTATTACGGAAAAATCTTTTCCAAAAGGCCGGATAAAAGTCGTACTGATTAATGAAGATCTGGGGTTTTAATTTAACGGTTTGAAACGTTGCTGCAGTTTCTAAAAAGTGCGTTAATTAAACCAATGATAAATTTTAGGGGTTATAACAAAGCAAGCAATTAGGTTTTGGGTATTAGGGTTTAGCCAATGAATCGGCTATCGCTGAAGCTTCACTTCGTGTCGCCCTGGTATTTTATAAATTGATCGTCGGAGGGCACCTTTGCTAATACCTAAAAGCTTACGCCTAACACCTGATCCATAAGTTTATGACACTGCACCTTGCGGCTGATATCTTAATTCAATTTCGGTTGTATTTTTAAACATATTAGTAACCTGATAATGTGAGAGGCAGATATGAAAGTTGTATTTCATGATGATTTTTACGATGTCTATGTGTCAGACCCGGCATCGGAACCGGGTCGGATGGAGGCCATTGTTGATGAAATTGAAGGCGAGGTCGATTTTGTTACTGCAAATGAGGCTGACTATGAAGATCTATTGAGGGTCCATTCTGAAGATCATATTACCGGAGTAAAGCAGGAGGGAATATACTCCATTGCAGCGCTTGCGGCTGGAGGGGCCATTCAATCAGCAGAAATAGGGCTGACCGAACCATGCTTCGGTCTTATTCGCCCTCCTGGGCACCATGCTTCCTCAGGGTGTTCCTGGGGGTTTTGTTATTTCAACAACATGTCTGTCGCGCTTGAACATCTACACCACAAGGGGCTTATCGAAACTGCTTTTGTTCTTGATTTTGATATGCATTATGGCGACGGGAATGTAAATATTTTAGAAGATAAAGGATATGTAAGGTTATTGAACCCGTATTCACACGATAGGGACGTATATATGCAGGAAGTTCAAAAAGAATTGTCAGTATGCAATGTCGATATTATCGGTATATCTGCCGGTTTTGATAATCATATTGAAGACTGGGGCGGTTTACTTTTAACTCAGGATTATTATGATATGGGGCAGATGGTAAAAGAGGCCGCATTACGATCCGGTGGCGGTTATTTTGCTATTCTGGAGGGAGGATATAATCATGGTGTTATTGGTCAAAATGCATTGGCTTTAATTAAAGGGATGTCCCTCAATTGAACTTCTTGCGAAGTGGTTAACCACTTTATAAATAATAATCGATATATTTTATGGTGTAAATTGTCATAAAAACAATTGTTTATGGTGGATGGTCTTCTTTTTTTATTTCAATGGCTTAAAAAAGCATTGTAATATTTGCTCTATAATACAATACTGTCGTAAAATAATTGTAAGTGATGACCGTAATTCGTTAATGCCCTGGGCGGATTGGTTAAAATATGAGTCAGCAAAATGAAATTCTTAATTCTAAGATTTCTGTTCCCGGTACTGCTGGTACAATAGTTCGGGACAGATTGAACACCTTTTTTTCAGCCATACTGGAAAACAAGGTGACCGTAATAACGGCTGGAACCGGATATGGCAAAAGTACTGTTGTTGCGCAGGCAATAGACTATACATGCTGTGATTTTTCATGGTACAGACTTGAATCAAGTGACGTTGATCCCGTTACATTTATCCATTATTTAATTGCAGGAATCAGAAAAAAAATTTCAGAATTCGGCAACAGGACCCTGAATTCATTAAATGCTGTTTTGCCGGTTGCAAGGGTTAATACCGCTGTCCTTTCTGTATTAATCAACGAAATTGAATCGGCAGTTTCTGATGATTTTATAATGGTATTCGATGATTGTCATGAAGTTGCTGAAAACTCAGAAATTACAGATATCCTAGAGTTTTTAATCGACCACCTTCCTCAAAAAATTCATATTATAATGACAAGTCGTATTGAATCAGCTCTGTCATTATCAAAATATCGTGCCTGTCTGGACGTTAATGAAATTCTTCAGACAGATCTTGAATTTACACAAACTGAAATTGCAGCATTATATAATCACCTGTTCGGTTTTTTAATACCTGAAGCGTGTATCGATAACCTTTTAAAACAGACAGAAGGTTGGATTTCCGGTTTAATACTATTCTATCACCTGTCAAAAGGTGGCAGCCTCCAGGAGATAGAACAACAACTGCTGAAAATAAAAAGTAATCACAAAATTTTTAAAGAATATATGGGTGAAAATGTTTATGAGCTCCAGTCGGACGACATAAAATCATTTCTTCTTCAAACGTCTATTTTTTCTCATATCGACAGTGAATTCTGCGACAGACTTCTGGGTAGATCAGATTCAGGCGTTATTCTTGATAATCTGGTCAAGCAACATCTTTTTACAAGTGTTATTGATGAAAATGGAACGATTTACAGCTATCATCAGATTCTGCAGGAATTTCTTTCAGGACGGTTAGAGCAGGAAATGGGATATTTGTATGTTCGCAAGGCTCATAATAATGCTGCAGTCCTGTATGAGGATTTAAACAGAGATGAAGAAGCACTTCATCATTACCTTAAAGGCTATAACTATGTTGAGTTTTTCAAGCTGTTACGAAGTGTCGGAAATAAGTACTTTCTTCAGGGAAGACGGAATGCGCTGAGTATGTTATTAGACAGAATACCTGAGACCTTTTTTCAGACTGAGCCATGGCCGCTTGCATTGAAGGCCAAACTGCTTACTTCTGAGGGGCAACTTGTCAAGTCTGCCGGTTACAGTAAAAAGGCACATAATATTTTTACTGAAAGGGGCATGCATGTTGATGCGGATATGACCCTGATGGACCTGGGGAAGTCTTATTGCTTTATGGGGGATTTCATAAAAGCTGAAGACAGTTTTGTTAAAGTTCTTGAAAACGATGTCGTAGATGATTTGTCATATCTGGAAATTCTTGGTAATCTCATTTTTATAACTGCATTTTTGGGTAAATTTGATGCATCAGATTCATACTACAACAGCGCTCTTGAAAAGCTTGAAAACTTAATTCGCTCTGTAAATGCTAAAGAATACCTTGCAGTGAAAATCCTTGTTATAACCAACTATGGCTTTCGCTGGCTTTTTTCAGGCAACTTTGTGAAGTCTTCAATTTATGCAGATTCCGTATATGATGATATTAAAACGCTGAATTCATCACCGGCACGCGCACTCTATTATCAGCTCATGTCTGTTAATTATTACTTTCTTGGGAATATTGATAAAGCAGTTATACACAATAAAAAAGGTTTGAAGCAAGTTAAGGGAAAAGGGTTTCATGGGACTCAGGAAGCCTGGTTGAGACTAAGTATGTCTGCAATCTATCTGATAACTGGAAATTATGATGCTGCCAGCATTGAAATATCCAAAGGAATTGACAAGTTTCGATCTGGTGGTAGTAAGTGGGGCGAAGCTTCAATGATGCTTGTTCTGGCTGCCATTAATTACAAAACCGGTGAAATAACAAAAGCCAGAAAATTGATAACCGATGGATTAACTATTACTCATGACATAAATATGCCATGGGTTGAAGGTAAGTTTCTTTATTACTCAGCGATTG
>JQIA01000904.1_pt1 | contig 15679 bp, 13 predicted proteins | sample 811431 | NCBI WGS metagenome assembly JQIA01 (sample SAMN02998118, study PRJNA258478) | marine sediment metagenome | biome: marine; feature: seafloor; material: sediment; isolation source: oil-polluted sediment collected from 3 locations (0.5 km, 0.7 km and 0.9 km)... | place: USA: Gulf of Mexico ... | reverse complement strand
CTGGCGGATCTGGACTATTTTCATGTCACACTTCCGGACGGACAGCAGGCCCCGTTAAGCTCTGTTGCAACCATAGAATCTGGAAGGGGATATGCAAGAATTGCGGGTGTTGACGGTCAGAGAACTGTTACCATAACCGGAGATGTTGATCCACGGGTTGCCAACGTTAAAGAGATAATCGGGCAGTTTGAAAAAGAGTTTCTGCCAGAATTTTTAAAAAAGTACCAAGGCATTAGTGTTGCCCAGGAAGGTCAGGCCAAAGAGGGTGCTAAAACCGGTAAATCCTTAGGTAAGGGATTTCTTGTGGGATTGATTGGGGTTTTTATACTCCTGAGCTTCCAGTTCAGAAGCTTTGTTGAGCCATTGGTGGTGATGGTTGCAATTCCTTTTGGGTTAATCGGCGTTATCTGGGGCCATATTTTGATGGGGCTTGATATGTCAATGCCGAGCATGCTTGGTTTTGCTTCCCTTGCGGGGGTTGTGGTGAATGACTCCATTCTGCTGGTAGAATTTATTAAACTAAGACGTAAGGACGGTATTTCAATTTCAAGGGCATCAAAGCAGGCATCACGGGACAGATTCCGTGCCGTCATGCTGACATCCCTTACTACTATTGCAGGACTTATACCCCTTTTGACGGAAAGAAGTCTTCAGGCACAGATACTGATACCCCTTGCAACCAGTATTGTATTCGGACTGATGGCATCCACCTGTCTGGTGCTGTTCGTGATTCCGTCGCTCTATTCAATTCTTGGGGATTGGGGATTGGCGGCTGAAGTGGAAACGGTTGAATTTGATTAAGAAAAACATGTTTGACAATCTTGATGCTCCCGTAAAAAGTATTTAGATGGCTAAGGAAAAGGTCTCATATACAAGATTTAGTGGTTGGCCAGGCTTGAAGTAGTACATAAGGTACTTCAAAAGTCTGCTTACGCACTAAAGCGAAGTAGATGGGACTTTTTACAACGCCATCAAACTTTACAAAAGTTTGGCCGTCTGCAGACCTGCCGGGGGCCAAAAAATAATGGAAAAATATATGAGAAAAAAGATATTAGTCATCGTTCAAATAGGATTATTCGTGGCATTAATTGCAGACGGAGTTGCTTCAGCTGAAACTCAGAACAAGGTTCTTGCCGGAATTGTTAATTCAAAAATCCTCGATATTGAGACAGCTGGTCGTATTGCACTTCAAAGCAACCCCTCTATTCAGACTGTAAAAGAGAGAATTACTCAGGCTGAAGCCACTGTTAAACAGGCACGGGCGGTCTTTTTTTCCGTCCCTTGATGCCGCAGGAACTGTGTCAAAAACAGACTATGCCAAAACATCCGGGTTAACGGATGTTGATGAACAGTACAGTATTGAGTTTTCAGGTTCAGGTTAATTCATCAGAGGCCACATTAATCGATGCAGAAAAAGAATTTAAAATAGCCCGGACAGGTCTTGCTGCCCTGATGGGCTATGAAAACGCTCTTTTACCAGAAGGAACCGGGCTTTCGTCACTTGAAAGTGGCATTGATAAAACCGTTGCACTACCGGATTTACACGAATTAGTCGACCTTGCATTAAATAATCGCCCGGGCAGGATATTATCCAACCGTCTCTTTATATAATACATGGAGTGGTACCAGAGAAGATGACACAGATTTTGAAAATGATGATTATCGTAATACAGCGGGCGTAACGGTATCGTTTAATATCTTCTCAGGGGGAGCAACCCGGTCAAAGGTTGCTTATGCAAAAGCAGGAAAAAGAGAAGCCGCATTGGGTCTTAAAGAACAGAAAATTGCTGTAAAAGAAGAGGTTTTAACGGCCTGGTTTGACTTTGATAACTCAAAAAAACAGCTTGACCTGCAGAAATCAAGCACCGCACTTGTTAAGCAAAACCGGGATCTGATTGAAGCCGAATACAAAGCCGGAAATACGTCACTCGTACGTCTTACCGAAGCTCAGAGCAACCTGATAAAAACCCGCAGTATCTACCTGAAGTCAGCAGCAAATCTTCAACTCGCCGTTGAAAAAATCAAAGCCTATACCGGGGTAAGGGACCTTTAACCAACCTTCCTGAGATTTATACAAAAGGGGCGTTTAGCCTGAGTGGCTTCGCCACCCGTGACCCCATATTGCCTTCGGCATTTTAAATGGAAGCAGAATAGTTACAAAAAGGAAATATAAATGAAAAAAAAGATTTTAATGATATCCGGTAGCCCGAGAAGTAATGGAGATGGAGCTAAAATTTTGAAAGAACTTGAATTAAATTTTAGAGATAATGCTGAGGTTGAATCTGAATACCTTTTTATAAAAGATTACAATATTGAAGCATGTCGAGGCTGTTTAGTCTGTCGAAAAAAAAACGATGAGAAATGTCCGGTAAAAGATGATATGTCAAAAATTAAAGAGAAATTTATTAAAGCAGATGGATTTGTCTTTATTACCCCAGTTTATATTCGCATGATCTCTGCTCCAATGAAACAGTTATTTGACAGATTAAGTTTTTGGCTACACAAACCTGTACATGCAGGCAAACCGGCTCTGCTGCTATCTACTACGACATTCCCAGTGTCGTCAGGATGTCTTGAATACCTAAAAATCCCTGTTGGTAATATGGGAATGCATATCGTCGACAGCATAGGCATTTCGTCAGCTGCATTTAAGAATAAAAACGAATACAAAGATAAAATTCTTAAAAAACTCAATCAATATTCTAAGGATTATATTAATGTTTTAACGTCAACGGAAAAACCGAAACCTTCTGTTGTGGAATTATTTATCTTTAATAAATGGAAGCATAAAGCACAATATACCATCGGGTACATGACCCCGGTGATTTTCAGTTTTGGGAAGATCAGAAACTTCTTGAAAAAGATTATTTTTATCCCACTAAAATCAATCCTGTTCTAAAACGTCTGATACCATTTATTGTACAGAGAATAATAAAACGATTAACAAAAAAAATTGGTTATATGCATTAATTAAAATGGTTAAATTTTATTCACCAATTTTAACATTATATTTTGCCCGGTTGCTTTATTCGGATAAAAATTTTCTAAGAACCTGATCACCGGAACGGTTATACTTTCGGTGATTCTCGTTGCGGAAGAGGGGGGGTTCACTCTTTGTTAATTTCATCTATCCGATTATCAGGCGTTCAGGAATATCAATATCTTTTAATTGTAGTGCAATTCTGATTTTTTTTTTGTTATTTACTGAGTATTAACAATCGGATAAATCGCTTTAATCCAGGGTTCATGACGCTGACCGTATGCCAGTTCAATCGAATACCTTGGGGAATCAAAACTATAAACGGATGTTTTATCTGCCCCCATGATTGAATTGAATGTTGTTTTATGTTCAAGGGGAACATGAATCTTTTCAACGCTGATCGATTTTATTGAGCCTGAAATAACGTTTTTTTTCTTTAAATAATTATAACGGGGCTTCACAGTGCCCGGAGCGATAATATATTTCTCCTGTTGATAGTATTTTTCGCTGAGTTCTTTATAGTCAAGCCCTGCGTCAATCGCAAAAAGACGGGATTCGATCTTTTTTTCACGTTTAAGCCTGTTATGGGCATTATCGGCACAGTTCTTTTCATTTTTTCCCACACAATCAGCTTTGATTTCAGTCAGATTTTCTTCAACAGACTTTAGGGCTTCTTTCGTTTTATCTCCGTTATATTCAAGTACGATAAAGACTTTCTTCGTTAATAAACGTTTTCGTTGTCGTTGGTAAGATGTATCTGCATTTATTTCATCAATGCTAAATCCAAGCAGGGTAAGTTTATCTGCATCCAGCCATTCAGGCGATGACCATTTCCCGTAATAAACTGAAGTCGGATTCATAACCCGCCATTGTAGCGTTAAAGACAGCCCGTTGTTCTCTTTCCGGTGGCGGTATGATTGCCTGAGTTCTCTTTCAGTAAGGGTTATTACAGAAAGGGGTTTACCGGCTCTGTTTAAAAAAATACCGGAAAAGATGATCATATTGGTCCCTGTAATAAGCAACAGGCCCCAAATATACAATTTATTGTTTTTAAGAAATGTCTTCACGTAGTGGCCCCCTCACGCATAATTGTCTGAGCTTTTCTGATTCGTTTAAAAACAAGAAGAATCAGAATTGAGGTAAGTCCAATGATGAGAAAAAAGAGGTACTTCGGCATCAGATCCCACCACCAGTCAAAAAACCTGGTATACATGAAAATCACGAAAAAAGTATTGCCTGTATTGACAACATCTGACCATTCGAACCTGATTCCCGCCCATATTGCCCCACCACTGACAAGAAAGCCGACAACCTGATAGATTGCCTCAATTGTATTCAATTTCATATTAAAATAGCTTGCATAACCCCAGTTTGAAAGTATCAGAACCGGTACAAAAAAAATTAGCATTGCAAAAACGCGGTAGATAATATTGAAACCGGAATACTGACGATGTTTAAAAATAACAGAGACTGAAAAGAGCAGGGCGGCAGCCAGAAAAAAGTTTTCAGGCCTTTCACCAAAATGGATCCAGTAACAGCCAAACCATGTCCCCATTCGTGCCGACATGAAGCAGGTAAAAGAGATAATGCCTGCTGCAAGAAGAAGTCTTGTATCAGAAGCATAGGCGAGTACAAATGCAAATATTGCCCATATCAGAAAAGCATTTTCAGAAGGGGTGATATTAAAAATCTGTCCAAGCATAAGCAGGTTCAGCACAAAACATGAAAGCGTTACCATGCCGGCAAGTTTTGCAAAATAACCATCTGTATCACCTGTTGAAAACACCATTGTGATAATCAGCCCTATAATTGGCGCTAAAAGAAGTGTCACAACCTGCGCTGATGTGGAAAAATTACCCCAGAACTGATAAAAAAGAAAAAAAAGACTCGCAGCAAGGGCAATGGCGCCAAGAAATGACGCAATGCGCATCCCCAGGCTCAGTTGTTTATCCCGTTGACTGGCGTCAATATCATATTCCCGGCTCATATCTGATATGAATTGGTCATGATATTTTTTTACTGCGAATTTTTGGGCTTCACTAAGATTTAAGATTTCTTCACATTCAAGCAACGCAATTTCTTCGGTAAATACATTTATCTGGTCAACTCTCAGTTGAGCATCCGATTTTGATTTTATCGACATAATCACCCTGCAGGGAATTTTACGGTTACGGTTGTTCCTTCGCCGGGATTACTCTCAATATCAATTGAGCCGTTATACATATCGACAATCCGCCGGGTAATGGTCAGACCTAATCCAAGGCCTGGCTTCGTTCGTGTTGAATAGTTCTCTATCTGGTAAAAAGAATCGAAAACTCTGTTCAGGCTTTCACGGGGAATACCGATGCCATTATCCATGCATATGAATTTGATCATCTTCTCTCCTGAAAGAATCTGTATGTCTATATGTGACTGATCATTGCTAAACCTGATAGCATTGCTGATGATCTGTCTGAATACTTCATATATATGTTTTTCTTTACAATAAATATGGGGGTCATCAGCTTCTACATGGGTAAAAATTCTGATATTTCGGGTCAACTGCTCATTGCTGTGCTCACGAAGTACTTTTTCAAGGACTGGTTCAAGGTCAATCTGCTTTTCCTCAAGCTCTTCATGATTATTAACAAGCTGGACAAAATTAAGGATCTCGTTAACAATAATTTCAAGTTGATCACAGCATGAATCAATCGACTCGAAATAATCACAGTGCTCATCTGTCAACAGATCTTTTTCATCAGTTATTAAAGACGTAAACCCCTTAATCCCGTTTAAAGGGGTTCTCAATTCATGAGAAAGCAGGGATAACAATTGTGCCCGCTGCTCATCAGCCAAAGCCTTTTCCGTAATATCACGCATTACCAGAACATGGCTATCATTCTCAAGGTGTGTGACCATGATAGAAAAGACCCTGTTATTCCACTGTGGAAAATCAAGATCTGTCTGATTCGTTATTCCGTCAGAACTTAGTAGCCCCTGAAAGGCTTCCCGCTGGCTTTCATTCTCAAGAAGTGAAATAAAGTTATACCCTTTAATCTCTGCAAACTCACTAAACCCTGTCAGGTCAATAAATGCTTTGTTTGCCTCTGTAATCTCTGAATTCCGATCAAGGATCAACATACAGTCATTCATGCTGTTATGAACCGCATAGAGCTTTTTAAGAGCAATGGAAAGATCACTTGTTTTTTGAGCAACAAGTTTTTCAAGTTCCTGCTGGTACTGCCGCACTTTATCCTGTGCCGCCTTCATTTTCAGCATTGAGTTAATACGAACCCTGAGCTCCACTTTATCTACAGGCTTTGAAACAAAATCATTAACGCCGGCTTCGATGGCCCGAATACGATCCTCACGTCCTGACAAAGAGGTAATCATAATCGTAGGAATATTAAAGGAATATCTTTTCCGCATCGTTTTAACAAATTCAAACCCGTCGATATCAGGCATTATCGCATCAATAATTACAAGGTCGATAGATTCGTCGATAAAATCAAAGGCCTGAAAAGCTGAGTCCGATAAAATGGCTTCATGACCAAAGCCAGTTACAAGCTTACCAATAAGATAGAGATCTGTTCTAATGTCATCAACAATCAACACTCTTTTTTTAAGGGAGTGCTCAACATTCAATGCATGTCCGTCCATAATATCAGCCTTTATTTATAAATTCAACGTTAATAGAGTTGAGGTAATCTTTTGCTTTTTTTACATTAAATATGATTGTTTCCATTTTATTCTCTTTAGAAGCATTTTCTATCTCAAGAAAAATATCTCCGAGTTGGTACAGTTCATAGTTTCGGGCCGAGCCCTTTAAGCCATGCCCAAGCCTGAAAAGGCTTTCAAAATCTTGTTCAGCCGCAGCTGTTCTCATATTATCAAGCGTTTCATGGAAGTAATTAACAAAATCCGGGAATAACTCTTCGAAGTCAATATCGATCTGAATTGTTTCCTTATTACTTAACGCCTCAGGTGTTTTTGAATTTAGATTTCCCTCATCTGCCTGTGAAGAAGTCTTAACTATATCAGTTAATTCTATTTTATCAATGAATAATGCACCTATCGACTTAATCAGGTCTTTTTTTCTTATTGGCTTAACTAGAAGATCATCGCAACCGGTATCGTAGCATTTTTTTCGTTGTTCACCAAAGGCATGAGCTGACAGAATTATTAGTGGGGTATAGGGGGCCTGGTTATTTTTTTCCCAGTCTCTTATTATCTGAGTCGCTTCAAGCCCGTTCATCACAGGCATTTCAACATCCATCAAAATCAGATCATACGAATTGTTAAAAAACTTTTCCACAGCCTCCTGACCATTTCCAGCATCAGTAATTTGTGGTGCAAATGGCTCAAGAAATTTATGTATAACAGTCCTGTTGGGAGGGATATCATCTACAAGAAGAATCTTCAATACAGGCAACCCGATATCCGGGACGGACTCAGAGCCAGCGATAGCTGATAAAGGTTCTGAGCAGGTAAACACTATCGAAAAGCTGAATTCAGCCCCTTCACCTTCAGCGCTTTGAAGCTTTATGCGCCCCCCCATATGCTCTACAAGCTTTTTACAAATCGACAAACCTAAGCCGGTACCACCAAACTGCCTTGTGACAAAACTGTCAGCCTGAGTAAAACTTTTAAAAATCATTTCCTGCTTGGCTTCAGGAATCCCGATGCCGGTGTCCGTGATTTTGAATAAGACTTCTTCCTGATGATCGTCCAGCCTATCGTTGTTCTTTTTGGAGATATCGATTGTTACACATCCGGCAGCCGTAAATTTAACAGCGTTACCGATAAGATTTATAAGGATCTGCTTCAACCTTACAGGATCGCCCTTAAAATGCATTGAAATATCCGGGGAGAGAAAACTCTCAAAACGGATATTTTTTTCATCCGCTTTAAAAGCAAAGAGGCCAGAAACGTCATTGACGATTTCTGATAAATCAAACGGAATGCTATCAATCTCAAACTGTTGTGCTTCGATTTTAGAAAAGTCAAGAATATCGTTAATAATAGCCTGCAAAAACTCACCGGAAGAATAGAGGAGATCAATATATTCCTGCTGGTTTCGGGACAATGACGTCTCTTTCAATAATTCTGTCATTCCCAAAACTGAATTTAACGGCGTCCTTATTTCGTGGCTCATTTTAGCAATAAAAAGTGTTTTAGCCTGATTGGCAGCATCTGCTGTCTTTTGCCTTTTCTCCGCCTCTTCTTTCTCTTTTTTATCCGAAATATCAATCATGGATCCTTCATAAAAAAGAACGCCCCCTTCAGCATCTTCAACAAGCCTCAAAGAGAGTGCTATCCAGGCCAACTCACCAGCCTTCTTTTTCACGCAGACCTCGTGAGCATTAACAATTTTGTCAAGGGCCATACTGGCACTAATAGCCTTAAACGCTTCAAATGATTCAAAACAGTCACGACTTATATCCGTCACAGTCTCAATCAGATCTTCAGGGTTATCATACCCCATAAGTTTTGCCATCGCCGGATTGACATTTAGAAATGCCCCTTCAGGTGAAAACTGAAAAATGCCCTCAACGGCATTTTCAAATATCTCCCGAAATTTCTTTTCTGCAAGCCTGAGCTCTTCCATTTGTGTGGTTATTTTATCACCCATGGTGGTGATAACATTTACGACAGATTCAAATTCCATGTATGGGGTTGACGATTCTGCAGGGACATAGTTTCCTGAGGCATATGAATCTACAAGAGTACTGAGTGTGTTGATCGGGTTTTTCAGAAACATACGAAGAAAAAAACCTGTGAGTAAAATCAAAACTGACAAATTTATTAGAGTTGTTACGATACCAGACCAGACCATCTGTTTCATAAGTCGCTTGTATCCAATGGATGTTAACCCCATCTCAACAGAACCGGCAACTTTCTTACCATGAAAAACATCACGGGACTGATAAACCGATTCATCTGTTGAATCGTTGCTGATTTCAAACAATGTCCTGCCTAACGAGTCCTTGATTCGAAGCCTGACAATCAGTTCATTTCCCGCATACAGCTTACCGATGTCTTCAATTGTTTCTTCATCATACGCCCATAAAGGCATTTCAAGGATATCTACAATAGATGAAATACTACGATTTATATTTTTTTCAAGATCAGCTCTGGCTTTTTGCCTTGTCTTCAGATACCAGACATAATTTGAACATACAGACACAACCAGAACAGTCAGGATGATACTTGTTGTCAACCTAAGGGATATGGATTTCCCTTTGGAAATTTTCGAGTGGCGGCCGGAACCCTGATCAATCACCGTTAATTCCTTTGTATATTAAATTTTGATCTAATCTTCTAACGGCTTTGTTGCATTAAGACATTACAGTTGACCGCTTTGCTTCTTTTGACGATAAACGGTTTCAAGTCTGTTAATGACGTCAGCACCATCCTTGATTTTTTTTGAAACAATGAAATAACAGGGAAGGGACGATATCTGATTATGCTTGAGCTCTGGCAGGTCAAATTTCTTAAGTGCCCTGTCAATCGGGTCTCTGTAATCAAGGAGGTAATCCGCTCTTTTTGCCTGGAGCATTTTCAAGGCTGAAAGATGCTTGTTAGCTTTTATATAAGAAACATTATTTTTTTTATCGAGTATATAGTTTATCCACCCGCCATAACTGTATCCACGAAGAATAATCACAGATTTACCGGAAAGATCCTCTTTTTTTATCACCGGCGGATTATTTCCTGTCGTATATGCATTCAGAACAAGTGATGCCACAATTTCATTACCGATATAAGTCTTCCCTTTAAAAACAGGCAATGTTTTAAGTCCCATCCAGATATCGAGATCGCCACTGACAAGAAACTCTACAAGCCTTCGTACAGGATAAGAAACGGCATCCCATTCATAACCTGCTTCAGGGAAAACCTTGGCGGCAAGATCAATGAGCATTCCTTCCGGTTTTCCGGCATCATTGGTAAATGTATACGGCGCAAATTCAATATACCCAAGGGTTAGCTTCTTTGTAACATCATCCGCATGGGAAAACAGGGGCACAACAAATACTGTTAGCAGAATAATCACCGTTTTTTTCAATTTAATCCCCTCCATGACAGATAGAATTACCTGCCTGTCATTTCTGTACATTAGAATAGTGTGGTTTATAATATTACCAGACTGAAAAATAAGATTTTTAAATTATATCAGCTGACTGTGGAAAAAACAATATTTCTATCGTAAATAGTTGTCAGTATTTTAAAGAGATTACTGAGTTCTTACCATATTGACAAATTCAGTCTTTGCATATAAATGAAATTTGAACATTATTCAGCGTATTATCAAAAAACTAAGGTATGCTCATGACCAGAACAATCGCCATCATCATATTTTATATGGCCTTAATTTCCTTCACCTGTTTAAATATCACCATAGCAGCATTCAATGAACAAATCGCTACAGATGCCAAAGCCATGTCCTTAGGTAATGCTGTCACAGCGAATCCTCCCGGTATAATGTCGATTCATTATAATCCGGCAGGGCTTTCTCGTATTGAGCATGATATCACATATAGTGTCGGCCTTTCATCAACTGCTGTTAGTTTTAAAGGTAACTATACAGCTGACCCTGATTTTTCGGGGTTTATCGGCGGCTTTACCGCAGAAGAGGCTGAAGGGCAGGGGGATACAAGAGGGATTTCCCATATCCCTTTTACGGATGAATTTATTTCAACAATGCTGACACCACAATACGGACTATCCTATAGAAAAAAAGACTCAAAGTGGACCTTTGCCCTTGGCGGCTATGAGCCCTTTTCGCTGGGATGGGAACAGACCGGCAAAAATAACCCCGGAATATACGACGGTGCAACAGTTGTTCATCAGCATTTTATCTACGCAGCCCCCTCATTCAGCTACAAGGTATCCCCCAAACTGTCATTCGGTTTTTCGCTTGGCCTTGGGACATCTTATCATAAAAATCAGTTAAATATCAGAGTACCGAGTGATGCAGCGGCTTTAACTTTTGTTTTAGGGCAGGACACTGAGGGAGTTGAAGTTCCTATTTTGGAAAGCATGGTCCTTCCAACGCCATGGTTTGGAGGCGGAATCAAACCATACGAATCAATGGGCCAGCTGATTATTGAAGCTGAAAGTTATTTATCACCTTCTTTTAACCTTGGAGCATTATGGTCTCCCTCTGATTGGCTTAGTACAGGTATTGTTTATCAAAGTGAAATAAAATCAAAAATTGATGGGAACTTTTCATTTAAAATAAGTGACAACATGTCAAAAATGATGGATTGGTTTAATTATGCAGACCCGGCAGCAATAGAGGAAGCCTTTGGTTATAGAAATCTGCCAATGGTCGCCAACAACCAGTCGGGAAGGTGTAAATCATACATTACACAACCGCAGCGTGTTCAGGCCGGGTTCAAAATAAAACCTACAAATAAACTTAGCTGTATGATTGATTTTCATTGGGCAAACTGGTCCTCAATCAGGCAAAGCCGTTATACCTTCGATAAAAAAGTATCATTTCTTCAGTTTGCTCAACAACTGGGCTACAGATATAACGAGAACACTCTGATTATTGAAAGAAAACTGAAGGATACTTTTCATTATAGCCTTGGCATTGAGTACAGCGTCCTAAAATGGCTTACTCTGCGATGCGGCTATGAGAAACGGCCCACATCAGTGGAAGATGAATATTTCGACCTGATGTATCCGGTTACAGAGCTTGATGCCTACGGTGCAGGCTTTGGCCTTATCCTTAATAGTGGTGTATTGATTGATATCGGGTTATCCTATATGGATGGCGGTACTTTCACAGTTAAAAATGGAAAGAGTATGAATCTTAACAGTTCTGACTGGACCAAACCGATTTACAGTCCATATGCCGGACTTTACTATAAACAAAAATCTGAAATAATTTCATACGCACTTAAAGTCACCGTGCCAATATCGCTATAAAATAAATATATTCAAATAGATAAACACCATTATTAATCTAATACTTAAACATTTAAACAGGATTAATCACACAAGTGATAAAAAGAGCTTGATATAATCCTGATGCAATACTAATTATCCTAGCATGATTAAGACTATTGCCCTCATAAGCCCGCTGGACGGGTTTGACAATTATGGATTGAGATCTATCTCGTCTTACCTGAAATCCCGGGGCATCAACACAAGAATGATTTTTCTGCCAACGTATACTCAGATATGGCAAATCGTCTCTCATCAGAAAAAGCCTGAGATATACAGCCTGAAAATTCTTAAGCAAATCAGTAATCTGGTAAAAGACTGCGATGCCGTAGGGTTCACAATGCTTTCATCAGACCGTGAAAGAGTAAAGGCGATTGCAGATCACCTGCGCCCCCTTGGTAAAAAAATGGTTTCAGGGGGTATCCACCCCTCATCATTTCCTGAAGATGCCCTTAAAATAACAGAGCATGTAATTGTCGGTGAAGGTTACGAACCGCTTTACGAATGGTGCATGGCACCGGAGAGAACCGATATCGGAAATCTTTGGGTAAAAACGCCATCAGGAATAATTGCCAATAAAATAAGGCCTGCAATGAAAAACATTGATGACCTTCCATTCCCTGATTACGGACCGGAAGGCCATTATATTTGTGAAAATGAAACAATTAAGCCGATCACCTATAAAACCCTGAAAAAATATATGGGAAAATACTATTCTGTGTTTACAAGTCATGGCTGTCCTTTTGAATGCAGTTTCTGCATTAACAGCACTTATAAAAAACTGGGGCAGGGCTATGACTGCTTTCGGCACCACAGTGTTGATTATGTTATTGCCCAGATTAAATACTGCCTGAGCCTGTCATCTAACCTCGAATTTATAAGTATTCCGGATGACGGCTTCATTTTTCACAGTGAATCATATATCGAAGAATTTTGCATAAAATATAAACAGGAAATAAACCTGCCATTTGCAGTGATGGGAATTATCCCCTCCTACCTTACCAAAAAAAAGCTCCGGTTCCTTGTCGATGCGGGGTTAAAGAGAACAAGAGTCGGCCTGCAATCCGGCAATAAATCTGTCTTAAAATCCTACCGGCGGCCGGGGCTGTTATCAAAATTTGAAGACTGCCATAACATGCTTAAGCAATATCCCCACCTTGTATTTCCATATTACGATTTTATTATCGACAACCCGATTGTTGATACAGAACGGGATATGCTGGATTCAATAACGTTTCTTATGAGGCTAAAAGGGCGGTTTACACTCATTCTCTATTCAATGAGAATGTATTACGGCACTGAAATTTACGAGAAGGCACGACACCTCAAAATTAAACCCCATTATTTTGACTCCCATTACGGGAATTATTCCAATTGCATCTTAACGTTTACACTCATGGTGATTCAGTCAACAAACAGCCGGCTATTAACCGGCCTGCTGTTAAAAGTGTATAAAAAATACGGCAACATAAAACTTCCGGCTTGCTTATTCTCTGCAGGCATCGGTATCTGGATGGTGCGCCAGGCGATTGAACACCTCAGAAAAGGCGATGTCAGCACACTTCCTAATCTGGTCTCAACAATTTTGATAAAATCAAAACGTAAAGCGTATCCGGGATGGAAGTTACGACATAAGGACCTGCCTAATTATTTTAAACGCGATAATGTTGAATTTTAATGATTTATTATTTCCCCTGTGATATTATTTAAATATTAATCAGCGAATTAAAACAAGTCTTTAATACATTTGGCACAGAACGAACTACCATATCAGGATTAATACAACTGCAATCAAACATGTTCAATCAGTTTTTCATCATGAATTATTCTCAAAGGAACTGTTACAATGAGCGACTTTATTGATATTAAATCGGGAACCAATGTAGAAGTTTTGATGAAATGTGATCTTGTTGCTTCAAAAACAGTAAGGATTGATGAACAGCTCATGGAAATCGTCTATGGCAAAAAACCTGAGTATTTTATTATCAATATGAAAAATGTTGAAATGGTTGATTCATCAGGAATCAGCCTTCTTCTTGCCATGCTTCACTACCTTAAGGAAAAAGGCTGTCCGTTTTCTGTTAGTAATCTATCTGCCGACATCTATGAACTCTTCATAAGAATGAGGCTTGACAGACATCTTGAAATGACAAAACTCGCTTAATGTCATGACGAATCCGCTGCAGCCCAATCTGAAAATATTGTTTTAAAAAAGTATAAACCCTTTTCGCATCTGAGAATCTACCCTTAAGTACTATTAAAAACAGGATTAAAAAATGGATCTTGCACAATCCGAACTTAAAGTATTGGACGGTGTTTTAAGAAAGGATGACTGCATACACATTCTTGACAATCTGATTAATCAGAATCATCTGGCTTATATTCAATTAAATACTGAATTAAAAATTACATTCTGGAGTTCAAACGCAGAGACCCTTTTTGGTCAAAAAAAAGAAGAGGCCATTGATGCTTTTTTAAGTGAACTTGTAAATGAAGAAAGCAAAAAGACAGCTCAATTTAATGCTCTCTTCCAGATTCTGAGCAAATCGTCCTGCAGTTCGGACACATGTACAAACATAGATAACAACGGAAATAAAATATACTGTGAATGGTACTACACACCTGTTTTTGATGAAGACGGAATTATCACAGGTATTTCAGCCATTGCCAAAGATATTACGCATCAGGTTTCACTTGAGAAAGAGCTTGGACAGAGCAAAAAGAACAGCCTTAAAGACATCTTTGAAAAAGCACCCATAGGTATATATCAAGCTGATATGGAAGGCCGTTTTATCAATGTGAATCCTGAGCTGGCATGGATGCTCGGCTATGAATCAGCATCGGTGCTAATTAATGAAATGACCGATATCACGGCCCAGCTTTTTGTTGATGAAGATAATTGCAATGATTTCTTCTTTACGCTCTTTGAAGCTGAACAGCTGAATCACTTTAAAAGTGAAATTAAACGAAAAGACGGCTCGTCATTCTGGGGACTTTCAAATGCGCAACTGACAAAAAACAAAGAAGGACGTAAGAATGGTTTTTATGGCTTTTTAATTGATGTCAGCAACAATGTTAAAGCTGAGAAAGCACTTCAAAAATCAAAACAACTAGCGGAAGATGCAACCCGTACCAAGAGTGAATTTCTGGCAAATATGAGCCATGAAATAAGAACCCCTTTGAATGCAATCATCGGTTTTACAGATTTGGTTTTAAAAACAGATCTTAATAGACGCCAGCATGATTACATCAATAAAGCTGGTATAGCGGGCAGGGCGCTCTTAGGTATAATTAACGACATTCTGGATTTTTCAAAAATCGAGGCGAATAAGCTCGACCTTGAAAACTCTGAATTTTTCCTGCATGAGCTTTTGAACAATATTATTGACATGTTTTCAAGCAAAATCGCTGAACGGGGCATTGAACTAATCGTGTCAGTGGCCCCAAACGTACCGACTGTCCTTATTGGTGATTCATTGAGACTGGGCCAGGTCCTCATTAATCTTATCAATAATTCCATAAAATTCACTGATTCAGGTGAAGTCGTTGTCTGGGTCGCCTGCATGGATCAGACTGAGGAGGTGGTAACCCTGCAGTTTTCTGTGAGTGACACAGGCATCGGCATGACACCTGATCAGCAGCAAAAGCTTTTTTCATCTTTTTCACAGGCGGATTCGTCAACAACAAGAAAGTATGGGGGAACCGGCTGTGAAAAAGATGAAAAAAGCTTTTGCTGCTGATCAGGTGTCATGCCGATGCCTGTGT